>MWWK01000027.1_pt1 | contig 19589 bp, 17 predicted proteins | sample 1047241 | NCBI WGS metagenome assembly MWWK01 (sample SAMN06349964, study PRJNA376086) | soil metagenome | isolation source: BG12-3 sample Antarctic (ecotone) soil | place: Antarctica | reverse complement strand
GCATGTATCTCTATAATTGGCTTGAGTTCTAAAAGGAAGAAAAATTCATGGCTTCACGTTTTACGAGCATTGCACTTATACGGTCTTTAGAAGAAACAATCCACGAGCTAATCGAGCCGATTGAAAGTGTGCAATTGCAAATTCATGAGGAAGAAGGCGGCGATTTGCCTGACGGACTGGAGTTGATTATGGGTGAACTGACAATGGTTGCCCTGATTTTTACGAATGCTGATTTGAATATATCAAGTGATGAAACTGACCTTCTTAACAATTTTCGCCGAGCCTTTTATGGTGATAAGTCTCTGGCGCTAACTTCTCACGATTACCAAGAGCTTTGCCGGAAATTCTTACGCATCCATCCAAACAGACGCTTATCAATAGACCATATGCCGTATAGCGTTCCATATCTACAAATTTACGACCGCGAAAATGGAACTGAGTATGCTGAGAAAGCTAAAGCGATGTTCTTTCGAGTTGCTAACGCGATAGTCAAAGCTGACGGTGAAGAGAAGCCGGAAGAAATGATGACGTTATTAAATTTCAAGGAAATTCTCTACTCATCAAGTTCTACAACCGCACTCTCTGAAGGAAAATCATCTGACGCAAAACCACAAAGCACCGATGAGGTAATGTGCGAACTCGATTCACTTGTAGGTCTTGAACAAGTTAAGAATGACGTAACGCAGCTTATCAATTTCCTAAAAGTCCAACAGCTTCGAGAAGCTAAAGGTATGGCTACCGCGCCGATTTCACGCCACCTTGTTTTTTACGGAAATCCGGGAACGGGCAAAACCACAGTTGCGCGGCTCTTAGCGCACATATACAAATCTCTCGACATATTGAGCAAAGGTCATTTGATTGAAACAGACCGCTCCGGTCTTGTTGCGGGATATGTAGGTCAAACAGCATTAAAGGTTAAGGAAGTTACGGATAAGGCACTTGGCGGCATACTTTTTATTGACGAAGCATATGCCCTTAGCTCAAATAAAGAAGGATGGGATTACGGGCAGGAAGCAATTGACACTTTGCTCAAGCTGATGGAAGATAACCGCGATGATTTAATCGTTGTTGTCGCCGGATACACGGATAAAATGGATAACTTTCTATCCTCGAATCCGGGACTTAGTTCGCGTTTCAATAAATATCTTAGTTTCGACGATTACACCCCATCGCAATTGGTTAGTATATTTGAGTCAATCTGTGCAAAAGCGAGTTTCCAACTTTCGTCCACCGCAAAGAAAAAACTCGAAGTTCTTTTTACCACTCTTTATGAAAATCGAGACGAAACATTTGGTAATGGCAGACTTGCTAGAAATCTGTTTGAGAGAACAATAAACAATCAAGCGAGTCGCATAGTTTCAATAGCAAACATAAATGAGCAAGTTCTTTCTACAATTGAAGCAGACGATATTCCTGATGTTGCCAATTTGCAAGGTATCAGATGAACATCACGCCGCACCCAAGTCGGGTAAGGAAGCGACGTTGCCGCCGTTATTTTCCACGACGTTTTTTCGGCGTTGTTTTCTTGCCTTTAGATTTCTGTGTTTGCTCACGCAACTGCTTTTCACCCAATAATGTCGTTGTATAACGTAAAATAGTCCCCGAATAACGTATGTCTGAAGCACGAAGTCTAATTTCTCCGGCGGCGGTTTGAAAAATAGCGTTGTCTGCTAATGTAAAATTTAGATAATTCCGAATGTCGCCTAATTCAACTCCCAAAGTTTGAACTCCACTCAACACATCTTCTTTAGATTGGTCAAGTTTTATAACTGCTAAATCTGTTTCAGAAACGCCATATTCATCTGCCGACATCTTTAGTCGAACAAAATTTGCCGGTTTAACTCCCTGTGGATAAGCTGGCACATTACTGAAATTAAAACTGTATTGTTTAGGCAGAGCAGGATTCCCTTTCAAGTCAGTCATTGTCCCGCGAAACCAAAACAAGACTTGCATATCTACATCAAAAATATCTTCATTTTGTTTCATTGTAACGCGCTGTGGACGAAGCGAAATAAATGTAACTCCGCGTTCTGCTCGATACATATAACTTAAATCAGACCAGCCCGGAATTTTTTGCCACGATACTTGAGGTTGAGAAGTAGAACCACAAACAATCTGCTGAATATCTACGCCGACTGAACCTTGAATCGTTCGCATCCAATCAGTTCCTGAATCATCAAACCCAACCTTTATTCCCTGACGGTTAAAAGTTGTCGCCTCAATTGTGCGCGACAGGCTTTGAGAACAGTTAAACTCTGACAATGAAATCAAGTAAGTTCCGTCTTTAAGAATAATTTTCTGATAAAACTGCACATTCCCGTTGGGAAGTTCCCGCAAATTCTTATTTACATAAATACCTGTAAGCTGTGAATTTGAGCCGGCAAAAACCCAATCTTGTTGTGCCTGTGCTGTTTTACCAAGAAACGCCAAGACAATAAAAGCAAAAAATATAAATTTTCTCATAGTCAATTCGTGTAATTTTCAAGGACAGGCATCGAACAAGTTATTATACCGCTAAACTGCGGCATAAAACTCAAATACGAACAAAATACCGCAAACCTGTCTCAAAAAAGGGTCATTTTTGACACAAAAACTAGGTATAGCACCTCAAAATTAGGACACTACCTTCCGCCACACTTTCTCTCTCTGGAAATACTCGACTTTCTTTCCATCAAGAGTTTTTAACTTTAGCGGCGGCACGAGCCTTGGTAATACCGCCGAATTCTCTTTCCACCGCACACTCTGAAGGTCCTTTGCCGGCTCGATACAATTCGTCAATATCTCTTACCAGCAACGGACGATCAAGCTTGGCGTCTATCTGCCGCAAAATCTTAATCATTTCGTCGCGGCTGTATTTTTTTTTGCCCGCACCGGCGGCGGCAATAGCAAGGGGAACCGATCCGAATGCTCTCTGGAAGTGATAGAGCGAAGACACCTCTTTCCGCTCTCTGGCTGCCAGAACATCTTTGCCGATAAGCGGACGTTTTAGTTTTGCGTACAATTCTCGCAGCTCGCCTATCAACTTTTCCTTATCAAACTCCTGATTGTATCGAAACGGGAGTCTTGCGCGGCGTAGCGCGTCGTTAAAACTTCCGAAAACGGCATAATACGTGTCCAAAGAAAATATGCGTCCCTTTTTTGAAAGCTCCAAAATGTCCGTCGTAGTCGGAGTTCCGCCTAATCTCTGACTGAGCGCGATTAGCTTTAAGATCAGATTGCCGGCAGAAGGCAGAGCGGCGGAAGAAACTTTAGCCGTTTTTTTCGGAGCCGGATTTTCGCGAAAGAAGCGACGACAGGCGCGACAGTAAAACCGCTGTTTTTTGTTTTTGGTAAAACCGGCTTTGCTTGTTTCAAAGCCGCCGCAGTGGGAACAACCAATTGTCGATAAAAGTGGCTTTCTGGGCACAATAGGGTTAGCAAACAGCTCGATTCTAATGCTTTTTGCCGTTCTCCTTGATATAAGCTTCAAATCCCGCGACAAAATCGATTATAGGCACTTTAAGTGCGCGCAACCACCTTCTCAGCTCAATGTAATCGATTCGCCTTTCACCCCGTTCCACTTTGCTTACCTGCGATTGAGTAACCTTCAGCTTCTTCGCGATTTGGACCTGCGTCACTCCCGTATCCTGTCGTGTCTTTTTCAGGAAAACCAAAAACAAACTGTAATCTTTTGAAATTATGCTTTTTTCCATCAAGTCAAAATGTTGCTACGAATAGAGTTGGGTAAACCAAGTTGAGGTGATTCTAAAAGGCTATTTTGGAATAGTCCAAGAAAGACTATATTTGTAGATTTTTTCTTGTGTTTCGCTTGTAAGATGTTGTATTTTAGACGAAACAAAAGAAGAGGTGAGAATGATGCTTTCCGTAACTCCGACAAAATTATCCGACTACTTAGTTTGCCCGCTTAAATTCAAATTGAAGCACATCGATAAATCCGGCGGAGTTGCTTCATCCGCCGCGTTTTGCTTCGGCACGACTATGCACCGCGCTCTGCAAGAGCTGCACGATAAAAAAATGCTAACCGCCGGTCGGTTGAATTCCGAAGAGCTGCTCAAAAAATTTTGGAACGATGCCGGCTACGCGTCTCGCGAAGAGGGCAGAAGTTATTTTGCGAGAGGTTGCCGGGCGCTTGAAAACTACTACGAGACAGCAAGGCGGGAAACCGATGAGACTCTTGGAACCGAAGTTTACATGAGCTTCGTCATCGAATTTCGAGGGCTGAAAATCCGTCTTGGATGTAAATGCGACCGGCTCGCGCTCCGCGAAGGCAACGTTCTGGAGCTGGTCGATTATAAAACATCGCAGTCGGGCAAAATTCCGACGCCTGAATTCGTGCGCGCCGATCTGCCGACTTTTATGTATTACGTTCTGGCGAGAATCAGCTACCCGCAGTATCCAAACATACGATTCACGTATTTGAATGTTATGTCGGGAGCGAAGGTCACGGTTCAGTATGACAGAAGTCTGGTGGATGAAAACAAAAAGGCTCTCTGGAACTGCTTGAAAACGATTGCCGGGGGAAACTTTGAGCCGAGCAGTTCGGAGTGTTGCAGCTGGTGTGATTTTCAGGATGCTTGCCCATTGACCAATAGAATCGTAGATTTTGGAACAATTTAATTTTCTAATATAAAAATCTGTTTTAATAATTCTGTCGAGCGGTTTTAATACTCGCTCTCAAAATCTTTCACTAACCAACGGACTGTATTATTTAAGTTTTTTTCTCGTAATCCAGTAGCTCTTCAAGTAAAAGATTTTTGAGAAAATTCTTTTTGTTATTCTCGAGAAAAGTAAGCGTTTGGCGAGAAATTTCTTGGTACTGATAAGTCGCTTGTTTACTTATACTTAAAGATTTGTTGTAAACCAAAAATAACAAGATAGTGCTTTTTGTTCGTGGACGTGCCGCGCCACGTCCACGAACAAGATCATTTGCACAGTCATTACTACGTAATGGTTTAGTGCGAATCTTTGTTATTTGATTTCATTCTCTTTGTTATTTTCTAATTAGTTTGAGAGAAAGCCCCCAAAAACAATTTCTCGAATTAATTAACACAATAATCTAATTTTGCTGGTAAAAAAAAATTAAGTTAAACATATAAAAGGGTTAAAGTTAATCCAGCGACTGAACCAGCTATTATTATTGCTTAATAAACTATAGTAATTACATGTTACCAGTATATTTACCAGCAACTTTTTTTTGAACCAGCATTAACTTACCAGCATATTTCCGCGGTAGCTTCTGGCAACTGCTCTGGTTTCTTTTTTTCAAGAAACTAAACTCTTTACAGTCTTCAATTTACCTAAAATTCTAACCAGCAGACTAAATTCTACCGGTAAATACTGGTTTTGTGTTTAAAAAGTTTTCTCAAAACATTTTTACTTTTTGATATTTCTGCGTATTATCTCGCGTGTAATTTTGCGTAATGTTTTTACTTGACTGCGCGATTTTTCGGTGCGTATAATTAGGCAGTCATTTTTGCAATTTAATTTATGGTCCTAGTTTCAAACGTACTGCCAAAATTAACCGACAAGCAGAATCTCTGCTTGAAGTTTATTTATGACTTTTACGAGAAAAATCGGTTCTATCCTTCGCATCGAGAAATAGCTCAGGCGCTTATTGTGAAAACCACCAATATGCGTCCCTATCTGCTTCCCCTTGAAAAGAAAGGTTACCTAATAAATGATGAATCAGATTCAGGAAGAAACATGAGATTAACCGAGAGAGCTTTGGAGAAAATTAAGTTGATGGAAATACAACAGTAGAAAACGCTTTTACTGTTAAAGATTTAAGTTGGGGATAAAACGGCGATAGCCTAAGTTGACGCTTAGGCTATCGAATGAACTGCATCAAAAGTTTTGCGACGTATTAGATGCTTTCTTCATCTTGCCTGTTTTTACCCTTCGTTGTCAATACTCAAATAAATCTAAAATGGTTACCCAATAACTAGAATTGTATTTGTTTATTGACGGATAGTTAGATACTTGAGGTATAACCCGTGCATGATAAACAAACAAACAAACTTCCGTTAGAGTCGTCTATTAAAACCTACATTGATCTTGAAGTTGCCTATTTAGCGCACTTAGAGTCAGAAAACAAGTCAGAGCAAGATCTCAAAAACTTTCGCTCCAGTCTCAACAGTTGGTGTGAAGTTTTCAAGCTAGAAAAAAGTGCGCCAATCTTAACGCATTTTGGTGAAAAATTTTCACATAGTTTAGACAAATACAAAGCAAATCAAATCAAAAGCGGAGCAAAAGATTCAACGATTGCTTCTAAAGCTTCTAAATTAAAGAAATTAAACGAGTTTCTGACAGCAAGAATATCATTTGAAAGTCTACCTCCAAACTTTGGTGATAGATTGCAACATCTTCTTCGTAAAGCCGGATTTACAAGTAGTTACTCTTTTTGGAGGTTATGCATTAAGGAAAAATGCAGATCAGAAACAGTTAAACAGTGGTGCGAAGGAGCATACCCGAGTGAAAGGTCGCGGGAGTTGGTGAGCGAAATTGAAACATTACTTGAAGCTCCTGCCGGTACACTGACCTCTCTTCTTAGGTATACATTCAATCAGAAAAAAAGTGTTCGTAGGGAAACTGCAAGCTCAATAAGACTTCGTTTACTCAAAACTCATAGATACCAAATTTGGGAGAAACATCTTGAGGAAGAGTTTCAAGGCTTAGTGGAATTTAAGTGCGCAACTGTTTTACCGGAAGGCATACAGCGGTTTAAAAATAGCAGATGGACAGATTCTGAGGGCGGTCAATTAGGATCAGCTAATATTTTGAAGTCAGGACTACGAAGTTTTTTTGGTTATTTATGCTTGCCGAAAGACGCTGGTGATCCTATGTTTTGCGGGATGGGATATTCGAAAGACAAATTAACACTTGGACTTTTAGCAGACAAAAGCTTAGTTGAAAATTTTGTTACCGGATTCAAGAAATTGCGATCCTCCAATAAATACAATAATAGTCATGCTTCGTTTTTAAGCGCATGCATTTCGCTGTTGCGCCCTGAAACAGGATACCTATTCCAATGTCCCGAGTTTGCTGTGAAAATTGGTTTAAGTGGTGATGTTGAAGAATGGCAGGCAAAGTGTGTAGATACACGCAATCGCTTATTGAAAGTCCTAGAACCCATCAAATATGAGAAGGATTCAAAAGGTAGAGACTATCAAATGGGACGTGATCCAAAAGAACCAATAGCCGATATTTTAGTCCTTCCAAATCCAGTGGAATATATGACAGAAATACTTGGCATAATGCTTAATGATTTGGACACATACCCTCCCGGAGTAAGAAAAGCCGTTTTTTTTCGCGATATTCTGTTAATAGCTTTGTTAATAGGCAACCCACTTCGCATCAGAATGTTTTCAATAATGAAGTTTGGTCGGAATCTGATTCGCAAAGATGATGGTTCCTACTGGATTAGTTTTAAGAGGGAGGATTTCAAAAACAGAAAATCGCTTCCATCAGACTATGAGGTTCTTGTAGCGCCGGAACTGATTCCACTGATTAACAGGTATATAGAGGAATTTCGACCATTACTCTCCGGTGCGGAAAAGAGTGATTATGTGTTTTTAAAAGAGTTTAGTATAGAAAGAAAACCGATAGTTAAGACAGATGAAGAACAAGAAACTTTAATTTATAAAGTGAAATCGGTCGTCAAGAATGTATACAACATTTCTCCGCTCGTATTGTCGGAGAGAGTTTCAATTCGAATTCAAAGGTATTTGCCTTTATCGCCTGGTTTTCGAGCGCATGCTTTCCGTCATATCGTGGCAACTAGCATTATAAAAACCAGTCCTGAAATGGGTTTTTTCCTCGCTTCAAAGGTTTTGCACGATAAATTAGAAACGGTAGAAGACAATTACGCCCATCTCAAAACACACGAGTTTTTTGAGCCTTACAACAGGTTTATATCAGGATTCCTTAAAAAAATTATTGATACTGACGGCAGCGGAAAACCTTCCTCCGAAAATGGCGGAGGTGGAAAATAATGTCGAATCAAAGTGCAACGCAAAGTTTTCCGCGGTTGGAAGTTGAACGGGTTAAAGACTTACTGGCAGGTCGTATTGATAGCCTTGTGGCTGAACTTTTTCAGGGTTCTGCAAAAAAAGCTAATAACGAGTATCGCTTAGGTTCGCTCGCAGGCGATGCCGGGATGAGTCTTTCGATTTCACGCGCAAAAGGAAAAGAAGGACTGTGGCATGACCATAATCCAAGCGGTGACGGATCGGGGGATGTGATCGATCTTATCAAGCAGGTTAAGAATTTCAGTTTTAACGAAGCTGTAGTTTGGTCAATGGACTGGCTAGGTGAAAGTCCGAAAGCTGGAAAAACTACAAAAGAATCTAAACTTAATAACAAGAAGCGAGAGGCAAACAGCGAGTATCTTGCCCGTCGCCAAAAACGCTTAAAAGAAAATAAAACTGCGCTCGATTGGTTATACGGTCGCGGGTTGACCGATGCAGCCATCGAGAATTTTCGGTTGGGTCTGTCCGAGCCTTACCTCGACCGTGAAAAGATTCATCACGAAAACGCGCTTTTATCTCCGGTTATCGACGAAGAGGGTTCTTATACAAATCAAACGGTTTACCACAATATTCCTTCAGTAACCATTAATCCAACGGCAGAAAATGGTTGGATGAAAGGCGCGCCGGCAACCTACTATTCAGGAAAATATAATAACCAGTCCGCGGTTTTCGTTTGCGAAGGGCTAAAAGATTTGTGGCGGCTCTGGCAGGCTCTCGGTGATCACTGCGGTGAACTTGATCTTTTACTGATTACCTCAACGCACGGCAGTGCAACCCCGGCAGAATGGGCGCAACCGGATTTCTGGAATCGCTTCGATCTAGTTTTTCTCGGACACGATAACGACAAAGCCGGCGATGAGATGGCAATTAAAATATCGGGCGGTGCCGGTCACGAAACTCTTCGCGTTCATCCACCTAAAGAGAAAGGAAAAGACTGGACGGATTTCTGGCAGGCAGGCGGAACCTTTGACAAATTTCAGTCACTGCTCGCGGAAGCTTCAATCATCAGTATTGAGGTTAGCGACGCCGTCGATAATAAAAATAAAGCCGGCAGATTTGCTTACCAGCCGGTCGATATTGCGACCGCCTTTCATCGCGGTTTTCTCTATTACCCGATAAAAACAATCAGTAATGTTCTGGAAACCACCAGAGATTTTCAGGGTAATGAAAAAACGCAGCTCGCCACCCGCATCGAAACGGTGATCGTCAGAAGCGACCGCACCATTCACGCCGTCGTCGAAGAACCCGCGCCGAAGGGAACGCCGTCCGAAGACCGGGTGCTGCGCCTGACGGACGGAACCTTAATCGATTCGCAGCCGAAAGCTTCAAGTTATTCGACGTGGTCATGGAATTCCGTGCAGGCGTATAACAACGGGCAATCGAAGACCCGACCTATTTCTGAAATGCTCGCCGAGGTGAAGACGTTTTTGAAACAATCGATCTGGCTGCCCTACGATTACGATTACGATTTATTAACCTTGCTCGTGCCGGTAACCTTCGCTCAGGCGGTTTTTCAGTCGGTTCCGATGGTTCTTGTGGTCGGACCGCCGGGAAGCGGCAAAAGCGCGCTCGGCGGGGCGATGGGGAAGGTCAGCGCCAATGCCGTCGTCGTCGGGCAAATCTCCGCCGCCGGCATCGCCCGGTTGATTCACGAAACCAAAGGGTTCGTCGTTCTCGACGATCTCGAATCGGTCGGCAACCGCGCCGGGCGCGACGCTCCGCAGTTTAACGAGCTGATTCAAGCCTTAAAGCTCTCTTACAACAAGGATACGAGCTGGAAGATTTGGACTGACGTTAAACGCGGGATGCGCGTTGAAAAGCTCAATTTCTTCGGCGTTAAGATGATTAACAATACGAGCGGCGCCGACAATATTCTGGGATCGAGAATGCTCCGCGTCCAGACCCGGAAGATTCCGAAGGAGTTACAGTCGGCGATGGGTATCAAAGAGGAGTTCGACCTGCCGCGGCTTGAACGTCTCCGCGATGAATTTCATACCTGGACATTTTCAAACGTCGAACTCGTCGCTCAGACTTACAAGCGATTATTTCCGCATCCGACCGACCGCGCGACAGAAATTTCCGCGCCGCTACGGGTCTTCGCCGAAATTGCCGGCGACGCGGAATTGACCGACGGTCTGACTCGCGCGCTCGACACCAAATCGGAAGTTTCGACCGATCTCGACGACCCGATTGATGTGATGAAAGAAGCGATGACAAAGCTTATCCGCGAAGGATTCCGGGAGCTTTCGACGACGCACGTCGTAATGGAGATGCGGACGCTTGTCGACCAAAACTCGAGTCGGGAGACCACCACCCAGATTCTGCCGTGGGAAGATCCGGCATGGGTCGGACGCCAGCTACGCAACCATGATTTTATTGAGACGAACGCTGCTGCTACCCGACAGTTTCTTTTCGGCAAATCGCTGCGTATCTATCCTGTAAAGGAGCATTTTTTAGTCGAGGTTCTGAGTGAGAACAAAACGCCTGCGGATTTATTAGAAAAGCCGCCGACCTCTTTCTGCGTCGGGTGTGAATGCTGTCGTTACCGGTCCGCGTCCTGTCCGATTATGGAAAACAGGCTTGCCGCGGAAGGAAAGCAGCGTCGTCCGGCGGGTAACAATAACCATAAGAATCATTAGCTTTGTTCGAGTAAGTTATTGCCTAATTATGCACAAGGAACTGTTTCTTTTACGGCACACATATATCGACTGGTTGACTTTTAACCGTTTCAATGTTTAAGTGTCTGGACGGCTAGACATTTAGACATACAACCGTCTAGGCGATTAAACAATTAAGAGTTTAGGCGTTTAAACAGCTAGACGTTTGCGCTCTTAAATGTTTAGACGTTTGGCTGTTTAACCGGAGTGAAAAATGATAATCTCGCTTGTTAGCTTCAAGGGCGGTGTCGGCAAGACCACTACCGCCGTTCATCTAGCGGAGTATTTGTCTCGCAGAGGCAGAACTTTGCTCGTCGACGGGGACCCGAACGAGAGCGCGACCGAATGGGTTCAGAGCGGAAAGTTTTCTTTCGCCGTTGCTTCGCCCGAAGGTCTTGCTTCCGGACAGCAGCCTAAATATGTGGTTATCGATACGCCGGCGCGTCCGACGGTCGAAGAGCTGGAAACTCTGTCCGAGCAATCGGATTTGCTGATTTTCCCGACGATGCCGGACGCCTTAAGCCTTGCGGCTCTGGCTAAAATCATAAATGTCATGCAGTCGAAAGGTTTGCGTAATTATCGGGTGCTGCTGGCGATGGTTCCGCCGCGCTCGAACGCCGCCCGCGATGCCAAGCAAATGCTCGAGCAAATGGGCGCGCCGTTTTTTGAAAGCGAGATTACCCGCCGCGTCGTTTGCTCGCACGCGGCTCTCCGCGGTGTAACGGTCGATAAAGTGCGCGACGGTGAAAACGCCTGGGCTGACTTTGTGCAGCTCGGTAAGGAGATATTCAAATGAAAGACAACAATCGCTTTTCCAACTTAAAGTCATTGCAGCGCCCCGCTGACACTACCAAAGGTGCGCAGCCGGTAAAGGAGAAAAAAGTAGCTCCTCCACAGAAAGTCGATCCGGTCGCTTCTCCCTTGCCTGTTACAGCTCAGTCCAGGGGCGGAAAAAGCAGTAATCCCGAATTTACGAAAATTACCGCTTATATTAAAAAGGCGACGCACAAAAAAGCCGCACTGATTCTGATGGATCAGGAAAAGGAAGATTTTTCGGAGCTTTTGCAGCGTTTAGTGTCCGAATGGATAGTAAAGCAAAACTAATATTAAAATTGGGGTGTCCGGCTTTAATGGTGCAGAGAAATAGTGTTTGAGGCTGAAGGTTTGAGGTTCTGTTTTTTTTCGTATTTACGCAGGATTCGATCACTTCCTTCCCGGACGCGTTGATTAGAATATTCTGTCATTGAATTTTGTTAATTTTCTTACCGTAATTATGGCAAGCTACACGATTGTGTAATGTAAATAGATAAAAAAATGTTGATTTTATTAAGGTTTTAGCGTATCTTTCCGATTAAAAAAAACTTATCAGCAGGAGAAATTATGGCAGAGAAAAAAAGACAAGTTAGAAGTGATAAAACAGTGGGAGCTATGGAAAAAGATTTAGGCATTGAAGGCGTTTTTAGAAATGAAAATGGCAGAGATACCCGCAGTGATAAAACACTTGGTGCTATCCGTAAGGAACAAGAAAAGAAAAATAAATAATTATGGGGCTAAAGCTGTGAACGGTAACTTGGTTATCTAAGGGCTTATAAATAACCAGTAGGCAGTTATGATGGGAGTAACGACCCGGAGCGAAACTTGTACTATACGCTGATGCCCCGCCATTTATTTACAACATATTTATATGAGTAATAAAAAAATAGATAATCTTTTGAATTTATTGAATCAACGGCAAACTACATCAAAATATTAGCCACTCTTCAAATCATTAACTAAAGCTTTCGGTGATGCGTAATTCTTGGCACGCACGCCGACACTTCTCTTCAGAATAAGCGTGCACCCGTTGCCGCTGCGTTTCTGTGGACGGTTGTTAACTCCGAGGACGTATTCACCTTCCAAAACAAGTGCCACGCGAATTTTGAGTGGCAAGTCATCCACATCGGAGATATCCATTAATTTATTATAAATGGCATCGTTAACCAGATGTTTACCTTTCGGATCAAGAGCCCACAAACATTTCGTTGTCCACAACAGAAAATCCGGATAAAAGTTAGTCGTGCCTTCCCCAATTTCGGCAATAGGAATACCGTAGCCCGTGTTTGACGGATTACGACACCAATCCATTCCTAAAGTATCGAGAGCTTCGGCAAACTTTACCTCGAATGGATTCATTCCGTTATATTCCGTGTGCAAAGCGTTGTTGTAGTTTCGTACCCGGTAACGCTCGCGCTTTTTCGGGTCGTCAGTTTGCAAATCGGGCGATACTAAATTAAACGGCTTTACTTCATATTTCTGATCCGGCTCATATTCCAGCCGAAGCTCATCATTCAACCGTTTAAGAATCTCTGTTATATTGCGGCTAAGAGTTTCCATTGCCGGAGAGCCGAACTGCATCTTCTGCTTGAGTTTTGGGTCGGATTTAACAAACGGCGTAAAACAAGTGCCGTTCTTTTTGGCAATGCGGGAATCCTGAGCGCCTAAACTGGCTACAAGATAGTCCCAAACTCTAATATCGGCGTTATCGGTGCGCTGCTCTTCCTTTTGAAGACTGCCGTCTTCAACGTTCCGCCGAAGATCAATCACGCGCGTAGAAACTTTCCCTGGCGCATGCAGAGACTCGGACGCGAAAAGCGGAACATTATCCAGTAGAATTTGGTCAAGTGCATTTAGATCTTCGCCGAAGGACTCGGAAACTTTAGCGATAGTCTTCGCTCGTTTAACCGGCGATTCGCGCGAAGTTTTCAGGCGCGTCGTGCTGCTGCTGATGGAAATGATTTCATAGCCCTGACTTGCGAGTTCATTTTGCGTAGCGGTCAAAAGAGCGGTAAATTCTTCGTCCGGTACATTAAAATAGAAATAAGCCGAGTTCAAATCACCGTCGTCGAACGGGGTTGCGTTCGGTTGGCGCAGGAAACGTCCGATCTTTTGTGAAATATCCGTTACCGACTTTCCCGAACCGTCGAGGTAGGCAACGTAAGCCCACGGCTCATCCCAACCCTCGCGAAGAGAGAGATTCCAGATCAAATGAGTATAACCTTCGTTCCGCAGCGCCTCGGGCGTTTTCTTAGCTTTGTGTGTGTCAATTAACTGTCCCCAGGGAGCATTCGGATTCGCGTCGGCGAGAGCTTTATCAACGCTCGCTAAATGCACGGCAACACGCCTGGGATCGACTTTTAAGTCTTGCGTGAGTGTTTCCCATACTTCCAGACCCGCGAGCGTAGAATTGACAATACAGCACATAACCGGCCACTCGCTGATAGCTTTAAGCTTTTGACTCAAATCAAACCATTTATCATTAGCTTCTTTCAGAGCATCGCGCCTCGTAGTGTTGCAGTCGACCAGATAAAGCCGCGTTTTTAGCAAACCAGCGGCGACAACATCGGGAGTAGGAACGACAACGGTTTGCCGTTGTAACGATTCAGATTTGTCTTCACCCGTCATACCGGGCAGGAGATGCGCTAAATCTTCGGGCAGATCCGATGCGGTGGCAAGGATAAAGGCTTTCGGATAAAGTTCGGTCAGACGAGAAAATTGCGCTTTAGTGCCGCCATGAGCCTCATCGTAAACAATGTAGAGCGGACGATTCCGCGATTCCGGTCCCCGTCCCGACAACATCTCCCAGTAAGTCGTGCCGCCGCGGTCTTTATGAACATTCAATACATCGCCGTCGCGATTAAATAAGGCAACAGTAGATAAAACAATAGTTAAGCCGGTTTTGGCGCTTACAATATCGCTCCAATCCAAAGAAGAAAGATCTGACAATTCAAGAATTTGGACGTCTTCAGGAAGAAGCTCGGAATACTTTCCACCGGCACTTAAATTAACCGCCGTCTGCGAAATAACCGCGCCGCGGTTAGTCGTCCACAAAATTATCGCGTCGCCGAGAGTATTTGCCAGTAACGCCAGCATCGGCGTTTTACCGCTGCCTGTAATCGCGCTTAACCGGCATAAGAATGGGTAAGGCTGACCGTTTTCAGGATTGAACCATTGTTTAAAGAGCGGACCCGGATATGCGGCAAGCATTTGCGAAAGATCTCCGCCGGCGCGAAGTTGGAAAGGTTTTAGATCATCACGTTTAAGCTGCATATTTATTAGTCTTCGTCCTCTTCTTCCAACAAGTTTAGACGCGCCAGAATTGAATCGGGAATTTGCTGGAAACGGTATAATTCATCGTTGAGAGGCGCGACGTTGGCGACCGCATAAATATAAACAGGCTTTGTTACCTTAGCATTAGCGGCTTCCTCCATAATTTTGGATCGTATATCGCGAGTCAATGGCTGATGACCGCTAGTTTTACCTTTCTCCCAAACGAGCGCAATACCAAAACCCAGACGAGTTTTACCGATAAGATATTGATAACCGTCCATACGGCAATCAATGCGGTTGGAGTCTTCTTCTATGATTTGTAGAATTATATCGGCGAGATTTTCTCTCGTCGATTCCATGATTGTTTTCTTATTGACGGTTTTCTTAGCTTCATAAAAAGTGAAGTTTCCTTCTACCGTGGGATGGTCTTTTCCATCAGCCCAATGACCAGACATCACTCGACGTAACCGCTCGGCAGTAATCCGGTCAGTATACTCGTCACGGGGAATTTTCTTGTTAGTAGGGTCACCGTTTTCAACCAGAATGAAACGGCGCTTTCCGTCGTCTTCAGCATTCATCGCTAAAACTGCATGACCAGTAGTAGCACTGCCGGCATACGGATCGAAAATAAGCGCGTTGGGGTCATTCCAAGTAGCTAGTGAGAAAAGTCTTTTCAAAATCAGATGGTCTTTCGGGTGATCAATAGCATCCTCGTAACCAAGAATAGCCTTAAGAGTCATGACGGATTGACGCGACTCCTTCTGAATTACTGACGTAATCACGTCATTTTCCCGCCCCTCAAGCAGATATTTCTTCAATTTCGGCGTTCCTTCACCTTTCCAAACAATACGACCGTCAGCATCCAAAGCCATAAACTTTTCCAATGACCCAACTCTCCATCCCTTCGGCGGTATGCGAACGGGGACTCCCGTCTCAGGATGAAGCACTTCAAACTTCGGTCCTTCACCTTTAGGCCACGAAGGATTATCTTCAATATATGGTCCGAGTTCATTCATTTTTGAATCAACTCCAACATACTGACGAATCGTCCAGAGTGGACTTTCTTTCGTTATACCGCGTACAAAGGTTTTTAGCCCGGCAGAAATTTCATTATAATCGTTATAAAGTTCGCGCAATCGGTTGAATTCTTCAAGAAATAACTCCAAACCAGGTTTAGGCTCGCGCCATTTGCCTTTTTTCCTTATTAATTCATCCAAACTGTCTTTATCTCGTGACCAAAGCAAAATGTATTCGTGACCTTCTGAAATATACCTTGCATCATTTTTGCGGGAACGCTCCCAAATTATTGTCGCAATGCGATTCTTCTCCCCATACATTTCTTCGAGTAACATCCACAAACGCGGTAGTTCATGTTCGTCGATAGAGACTATCAAAACGCCTGTATGCTTTAACAACTTACGAGCTGCCCACAAACGTGGGGCAATGTGGTTTATCCATTTGGTATGGCGGGAAGGGTCATCAAGCGATACGCCCTTCTCCACTCGTCCGATAGCGGTTTTCAACCGCTCAACTTCGGCTTTCGAGAAGCGGTAATTATCGTTGTAAATAAAAGTGTCCTGACCCGTATTGTACGGCGAGTCAATATAAATCACGTCGAAGCCCGTTTTGGGACCGCCACGAAACTCTGTCAAAAGGGAGCGCATAACGGCTAGATTATCGCCGTCGATAATGCGATGCTCGCCGCCGACGTTTGCAGGATAGCTCTTCTCATCAACTCGTTTAATTGAAACCGGCGCGACATTCTCAGCTAGAAAGCGATTACGACCCTGCCACATCAGAGCGGCGTCATTCGAGCCAGTCTCGGAAATGTGCGAGAAAGCTTCACGCATCTGCTTTTCTTCACGAAGCTCCGCGATTATATGAATTAGCTGGTCGCGGTCAAGACTATCTAAATTAGGCGCAGTCGACGGGCTTTGTTGGGTTTTCATTTATAAAAGGTTCTCTTAAATCAAGGAGTCTTCGATTTTAATTTAAAAAAAGGGCTACATTGTGAAAAGTAACCCTTTTATTTTAATAAGTTTATTTACTAAAGCAAATAGACAAAATTTGCTTTTTCTTCCTACATATCATCTTCGTATTCCTGATAAACCTTAAGCTTTTTATTTCCCGGCACTGGCACTACCATACCGTTTTCGCATTGGAGGCTAAGGATATTAGCTCTGAAATTATCTTCTATATTCCTCATACAGGATTTACAAAAAGCCACTTCTACGAGATTTGAAATGCCCGAGATCGGTTGTCTGACTCTGTCATTGGGCAAATACCAACGAGTGGTCACATCTTCAACACCTAAATAATCCGGTTCGGTTCTGTCAACACTGTTTGACCCCGCAGCTAAAGAGATAGTGCAATCTCCTGGCTTATTACAACAAATACAATTTTTATAAGTTTTCATAAACCGAATTCTACAACCTTCATAGCTTAAAAAGGAAATACCAACTTTTTTATGGCAAAAGTTGGTTCTAAAGGTCAAAATTATCGGACTAAATTCTGTTTTGAATGAACTTTTGAAGTTAAATTGAAAGTAAGTTTATAGCCACGGTTGGAGCATTTTTTGCGGTCTGATTTACCATGCCTTTGTCGAAGGTTAGAATCTCGATTTCATACGTGTTCGATAGTTCTTCGGCAAGAGCGATATAAAGCCCGTCGGACGACCGGCTGCAACCGTAACCGCTTCTTATTTCAATCGACCTGTCAATCAAAGAAGTCTCCCCGTTCGGAGCCGCGGATATGAAGCTCATATAATCTTTGAAGGTCTCGATGGCTATCTGGTATGTTAATTGTGTAAGTTCACCGGCGGTGAGTTTGTGACACAAAACAAAAACCACTTCCGCTACGATTACCTCGGGCGCAAAGAACTCATAACCTTTGTTAATGTAATCGTCGACCGCAGTTTTAGCGGTCGAATAGGTGTCTTTTTCCCTGGCGCAGAGAGAAATGATAACGTTCGCGTCGGGGATTACGGCGAGCGGCTTAGTCCTCGGATTCATAACCGAACATTTCTCCGCCGCGGGCGCGTCTCAAAATTTCCAGCGACCCGGTGCCGTCGGTTTCCGGCATGTCTTTCTGCCTTTCCTCGATTCGACACATCGCTTCTAAAGCCTTCCGGTTCGGCGATGGAACATACACATTATCGAGAATCGTCACGCGCACTTTGTGACCGCGCAGCTCGTCGGCATGCCGCGTTATCTCTTCCCAGGTTCCTTCTAAAACATTCGTTATCATAACTTCAATTTTACCACATTCGATTTATAAAGGCGGCGTCCTCCACTCCGCCGCCCTTCCGGGCGAAGTCCTCACTCCTTCGCCCTTGATTCCCCGCCGGCGGGGAGCCGACGGATTGAATATAAACCAGGTTCTCGGCGCGCAAAATCCGATTCGTTACGTCAACTGTTAATTCCGCCAGGTAGTGTCCTAAACTTGTGGTGCTGGAAAACGAGATTACTTTTCAGTGCCTCAACACAGTGTTTCAAAACTCATTAAACGGATTATTTTTGAAACTTTGATTATGAAACGAGTTTTGAAACCGTTTCAGTTTAGCTGATAGATATAAAGGTGAAGTATAAGTTTCTGTTGCAAAAACGGGCGTTTTTGAGACAAATTCAAAAAGTTAATGGTTTTACAAATATTCGGCTTTTGTCGGTCGCAATTTTAGTAAAGCAGTTATTTGCAGTATTTTATAATTCTGCATAAATTTTTATTCGAAATTTAATTCGGCAGAATACAAAGTTGGGTGCTAATCTTTTTCTGCAATCGAAAATCGAAAATTTAGGTATGTATATGCGAATCAGTAGTTGAAAACGAGTAAATAAAAAGCCACTGCTAGTTTCCCCCAACAGTGTAGCAGCAAGCCATCGGCAGAACGAACTTTACCGGCTTTTTGAATGTGGGTTTTCTCATTTATCCAATTAAAAAGGCTTTCAATCGGTTGGCGGAATTTACTGATTAGCCGATTGTGATATTTTTCAAGTTTGGTTAAGTCTGCGCCTTTCGGTTTTTTACATCCGGTATAAAGATTGGTGTTTTGTCCGTTGAGAGTTTGCCGGAAGTTCGGTTCGGGATAAGCGAGGTCGGCAATCAAAGTGGTGTTTGGCAATTCGAGGTGTTGTTCTTTTGCCGCCGTTAAGTCGTGATGCGCGGCTTCGCAGAGCCAAATTTGAGTTGGGTTGGGCAATCGTTCAAAGCGACGCATCGCAATAACGTGAAGGCGAACGCCGTGAAAATAGGTTTTCTTTGCCGAACAATAGCCGATTGAAGCCATCTCGCGGGCGACTCGCGCACGGTAAGCAAAGCCGTTTTGCGCGAGCATCACTGGAAACGAGTCAATCAGGTGGTCGAGTTCGGGAATTTGTTCATCGCGCAGATGCTCAAACAGTTCGGCTCCAATGCTTTGAAAGGTTTGTTCGAGTAAGTTTAGGCGTTTTGAAAAAGTCTGATAAGCAGGTAGTTTGGGAAACCACTGTGCCCAATAATCAAGAATGAAATCGTGGATTTGTTGCTTGTTGAACTTTTGATTGAGATGCCCGAAAAACCAGATGCAAACGATTTCCTGGTCAGTAAAATCCGGCTTGGCATTGTTGCTCAAGCGTTGAAAACAAGTTTCGGAACGAGTATCGTAAATTTGACAGACAAACAGATAAATCTGAATTAGTTGATTTTCCATGGTAAGAAAATCTTATCATTTCAGATTGTTTGTCTGTTTTTTCAACTACTGATTCGCATGTATCTCTATAATTGGCTTTAGTTCTAAAAGGAAGAAAAGTTCATGGCTTCACGTCTTACGAGCATTGCACTTATA
>MWWK01000026.1_pt1 | contig 19592 bp, 21 predicted proteins | sample 1047241 | NCBI WGS metagenome assembly MWWK01 (sample SAMN06349964, study PRJNA376086) | soil metagenome | isolation source: BG12-3 sample Antarctic (ecotone) soil | place: Antarctica | reverse complement strand
CGGTTATTCGAGCGGTTTATGAATTAAATGCAAGTTAGCCCCACAGCTAAGTTGGATTTAATTCAGCCGCTCTCGAAGAATCAACAACTTACGAGAATCGCGCTTCAAAAAACTGTCCGAACCATTGTTAGAATGGAGGTGAGTATGAAACAAGAGCTAAGCGACATTAGCAAGTACAAAGTGATAGCAGGCATTGGAGTCGCTTCCCTATCTCTGGTGTTTTTGAGTGTGTATTTTTATAAAGCATGGGGGGTTGCTGCGGTAATTGTAACAGTGCTTGGCGCAATCATGTTTTTTATCGCAGTGCTGAGTTGGGGTATCGAAAGCTTCAGTGATTCGGCCACAGGATTCAGTGTTGTTTTTGAGGATGCCCCAGAATACGAGGATGATGAATCTTAAAGTCCCCGTCAGCTTGCTGCGGGGTCAATATGAGAAAGACGGGATTCCAAAGGGAACGGCGTTCCCTTTGGTCAAGGGCGGGGTCAATACTCCGCCCTCGAAGTCGGCGTGTGGCGCGATAGCGACGCCGCCGAAAATTTATTCTTGCTCCTATTCGCCCCCGATAGCACCTTACAATCCAAATTTGAATTCCACAAAATAACTCAAAGGTGGAATCGTCTTAATTAGTCGAAATAACCCTTTTGACTAATAAAACAGTAAGCGTTAGCTGCTTTTGCTGCAAATTTCGCAGGGCGCGCCCTGCGAAATTTGACTGTAATGTCTAATACGTCTTTGCTCTCACCGACTGGTCTCATCACTATCGTTCCGGCGGGATCAAGGTCGAGATAACTTGTCGCCCGTGCCGGCGGTAAATGCGGAAGTCCCCATCGAGTGTAAAGACGACTGCGTTGGCGTGCTTCTCGCTCAAGCGCACGAGACACGCATCCGCGAGTGACATCGGCACATTACCGTAGCGCGCCATCAATTTCTTGAGCGCCGTGATGTCATCAGGCACATGGAGGCCAACCTCAAGCAAACCGCCCTCGACCATCTCCAACACCTTGTTGCTGCCTCCTGATAGCCTACTCAACAGAAAGCAGGCTTCGGTCAACACCGGCTCGCACGTGATCAGGGGCGCGGGTAGATTCGCAGCTTGCGCCTTCGCCCACTCATGGTACTTATCGCGGCGATGGAGCAGCGCGACGAGCGGCCCGGTATCCAGAAGGATGGAGGCTTTCACGCGCCGAAGCCTTTCATGTGCCGCTTATGGTAAGAGAGATCAACGGGGCCGTCGTCATCTATGCACCCGATGAACTCGCGTGCCAACTCCGCGAATGAATTAGTGTGGGCAGGCACGCCATCGAGATCGAGATAATGATGCAAGGCTTCACGCACGATGGCGGACTTCGATGCGCCGCGTCGTTTCGCGGCAGCGGTCAACTTCGTCCCCAGCGTCTTCGGTAATTTCAACGAGATGTTCTGCATATGCCTCCTTAGTATTATATAACTGGCAAGATGGTAATACCAAGACAGGTCATGGCGCAAGGCAAAGCAATATCCGGTAGTGGGTCAAGTTGAAATCTGGCTCTAAGAATAATTGGTGCGCCCGACATATCAGATCGGGTCAATTCGTCGCTGAGGCCGAGCTTTTAATCAAAATCAATTGATTGGCTGGGGGCGTAGTCGAATGACGGCTCAGTATCGAGCGATGGTTCTACCGCTTTAGTTAGCAATGGTTGCTGTGCGAGGTGCTTCTCTACCCTGGTGGTTGCCGCCTCTAATATCTCTGTGCGGTTGGGGGCGTTATAAGCTCTCCATAGTGACGCTTGCAGCGTACTGCCCATCTCCGGCATCTCTGTCAGCCCTAGTCTCTCACAATCTTTGGCGATGCTTTGTAGCTGTTCCGGCAGCGGCGGCTGCTCGGCTGTTTTCATAAAATTAACCTGCAACACTCTCTGTACCGGCGCGGCGAGTTCCTGTCCGGTTAGAGCGAGACGATAGGCGTTTGCGAGCTGCACAATCTCGGCGCTCATCTCGGCGGCTGACATGTTTCCGTCAACCGGCGTGATAACAGTGTAGGGACGTGCTGGCGGCTTGTCAGGCACCGGCAGGGGTTGTCGCGGCGACGGAGCCGCCGCCGCGAATTGTTGAGCGAACCGCTGCAATTCCCTCTCGAACGAGGATAACTCGATGGTCTGACTGACAGGCCCAGACATGACCGGCTGCGGCGCTCGCTGCGCCGGTGGCCGCTCTGTTGCTGGTGGCCGTTTAACTTGCGTCGGCTGCAACTTCGGCGGGGGCGTCGGCTCGATTGGGAGCAGCTGCGCAACGTTTCGCGCCTTTGTTTCGCGACTTTCGCGGCTCGCCTCAAGCGCCGTGCTTTTGTCCACCCGGCGCGCCAGGGCGGCGCTCAATCGTTCATCTGAATCGGTGTAAATGCGGGCATCCGACCGCGCGCGGGAAGTGGCGACGTAGGCCATGCGCTGATTGAGCAACTTATCCGGCTCGCTGGTGTCGGCATTAATCAGCACACGGTTGACCGTCTGCCCCTGTGACGAATAGCTGGTGACGGCGTAGCCGTGGTCTATGTGACGGTTCTTTTCGATGGGAAAGCTCACCTGACGGCCATTATCGAGCGTCACCGTCAACCTCCCTTTCTCGATCTGTTCAAGCCTCCCCAACTCGCCATTGGCGATGCGCTGCGGGTGATAGGGAGCGCGAAACTGGATGCGGTCATTGACGGAAAACTCGCGCTCGGCCTCATGGTACACATTGACACCCTGAAGGCGTTGCGGATTGTAAGTCACTTCTTGCCCGCTCTTGTCCAGCTTAACCGTGATCTCGTTAGACTTGTCGTTTGTGGTCAGAACGCGGGCATATTCTCCGGCATTGATGCCGTGCTTTTTGCTGACGCTCGTGTATCTAAGAACGTCGTCGGGCTGGTACGCGCCCGCGAAACTGCGCTCCGTGCCCGTCATATTGTTGCGGTTTTCCAACACCTTCGTCTTGTAATTCTTACTGAAAACTTGCCCGTCTTTTTGTAGTTGCCGGTGAATGAGTCGGTTTAGTTCGACGCGCTCGTTGTTTGCCGGCGAGATAACCAGGACGCTCTCCGGTTCTTTGCAATAATCTTTAGCGATAGCTCTCAATCGCTCATCCCGGTTTGCAATCTCGGTGAGGCGTCCCTGCTGGCGCAAGCCGTCAACCGCCTCTTTGATTTTCCCGACGGATAAATGCTCGACGACCGCGCGGAGCGGAGCATCTTCCTGTCTCACGATCCGGTCAAGTTTCGCGGTCGCCATGCCGTGCCGTTGGAGTTGCGCGAAGGGCGATCCGGCCTCGACCGCCTCGTGCTGTTTGACATCTCCAACCAGCAAAACCCTATCTTCTGGCCGCACGCGGGAAAGAAAAGACCACACCTGTTTCGTGCTGGCGAGCGAGCTTTCATCGAGCACATAAAATCGTCGCGGCGCTTCCCGGTCGTCTTTCTGCCGGACGAACTTTTGCAGCGTGCTCGTCTCCATCCCGCTCTCGGCTAAGAGCTGCGCCGCGCGGGTGGTCGGCGCGATTCCCCGCACGTCGTACCCGGCGCGCTCTGCGGCCTCTCTGACGGCTGCGAGTGTCGTTGTCTTACCCGTTCCGGCCTTGCCTTCTAAGCCGGTGATCCGGTCACGGCTCGTCACGATCTGTGCGACCGCCGCGCGCTGGCTCTCGCTCAGAGTCGCGCCCTGCGAGGTCAACAACGTCTCGGCTATGCGCTCGGTGAGGGGCGGCTGCGCGCCCCGCCCGGCGATCATGAACTCTATGTTCTCGCTCTCCATGCGGAGCATCTTTTCGGTCGTCAGGCTCTCTCTGGCAGCCTCGTCCAGAATGAGGCCGACAAGTTGCCCGCGCGCTTCCCGCTCTCCCATTTCAGCGACTATGGCCTCAAAGGTCGTCCGGCCCAAGTTCCGTCGGAGAGCATCGATCATTAGTCTGCGCGGGTCGTTGACGGCCTCCCGTTCGCTGCCTTTCTCGATGGCAAAAGTCACGGACTCCTGCGCCTTCGCGCGGCTCGTGATGTCGTCCCAAAGCAAAAAGCTCATCGCTTGAGCCTGCTCGCGTGCCTCCGTGACGACGCCGCGAGACTGCCCGCCGTGTTGTCGATCCAGTTCCTGATGCCGCGCTTTCATCTCCTCCCGGTCATAGGTTTTCGTGCGCCGGTTCCGGCTCGCCGCACCGCGCGTGGAGTTGATCTTCAGGGCTTCGGCGGTCTCTTGAATGTCGCGCTGGCGGGGGCTGGACGCTTCGATATACTCCCGGCTGATGCCTTTAATTTCGGGTGCGCCCGTTCGCTTATCAACTTCGATTTCATAGCCTAGCTTCTGCAATCGCTCGGCGAGTGCGGCGCGATAGATGGCCGTTCCGAACTTCTGGCTGCGGTACAATTCGAGTGGCTGAACGGGCTTTATTTTTCCCTCTGCGGTCTGCGTGAGATTGAAAGCGAAGTTATGGGTGTGGAGGTCGGGCGCGGCGTATCCGTCTTTCTTGTCGGGTCGTGCGGCGTCATGCTCAAAGCTGGCGAATAATAGCCTGCCCGTCGTCTCGGCTTTTGCGTTGCCGCCGAGCCTTGCCTGCGCGTACTTCTCAACCTCGCGCAAGGCTGCGGTGACGGCCTCGCCGTGCGCGTCTCTGACGCGCTCGTCGCCGCCGACGAGTGCGGCCAGTGAAACGCTTTTGGGGGCGCTGAAAGTAATATCGCATCCAGCGCGATGTCCGCCCGTTTCTATTTCCTCGCCGTGCCGGTTGGTGCGTTCGTGCTTCTTTACATGCCTCACAAGCTGCTCGCCCGTGCGTGGGTCTTGCCCCTCACAAAGCCGCTCAAAGTCCTCACGGTTGACCGCGCCAGAGAGTCCGAAACTCTCTGCCAGTTCCCCGCTCCAATGGCCTACCGTCCGGCCTTCGTCGGTGTAATAACTGCCCCTTGCGTGCTCGTATTCGTCCTTGAAATACTTCACTGCGCCCGCCGCGCCCAGGGCTTTGCTCATGGTCATCATGACGGCTTATTCCCTCGCTTTGCGCATCTTTAGCATCAATGATGAGAAATACTTCCGGGCTAACTCCGTATGTTCGCGTTCGAGATTAACTGCTACCTGCTGCCAGGTCTCTTTCGTAAAATTACCATTAGCCAACAGGTCAAAAGCATTAAATGTCATTCTGCCGAATCTAAGAATTTGGCTGTGAATAAAATCCTCATTCATAGTCAGTGGACTGCCCTCGGCGAGCCTCGCCAGTAATTCATCCCTGCACCAATCGTTAGTGCTTTTGCCGGCCAGCATGGCCCGGTCTTCGATCTCACTGAAAACATTTTCATCCACCCGAAACCCTACAAGTTTGGTTTTATTCTTTTTGTCAGGCTGTTCGCTCTGCGTCATCTGATACTCACTTTCAAGAGTCAAAAATTGCCTCGCAACAAACGTAACATATTCTCACAACTATCATCAACAACAATGTTTTGTGGCGTGTAACATTCGTAACACACCACTTCCCAAAACTCGGGGTAACGTATGATCAATGGTTCGGACAGTTTTTTGAAGCGCGATTCTCGTAAGTTGTTGATTCTTCGAGAGCGGCTGAATTAAATCCAACTTAGCTGTGGGGCTAACTTGCATTTAATTCATAAACCGCTCGAATAACCGTTGATTTACTGGGCTTTTTCAGTCAAAAAACTGTCCGAAGTATTGTTCTAAAGAACGAAATAGCATAGTTTGAGGTATCGCCTTTGAATGGCAAATAATTTGCAGGTTTTGCCGTTTATAGACGTTACTCCAAACGCGCGTCACGTCAATTAAGGCTTTCGTTTCAGGGCTGTTGGCATTTATCCACCGTCGTATCCCAAAAAAAACAGCGGTACCAATTTAGCGTTTCCCTGCGTCAGATGATCCCTAAAACTCTCATCAGAGGGCAGGGATCAACAGAAAAAAAGAACTGCCCTTCTACCGTGTCAGGATTGTCAGAGGCATAGCCGAACGCCGCGTTTATCATCTCAGAGGTGAGACCTGGAAAGAAGTTGACTAAGTCATCCACGCTCCACCGATACAAAAAAACCAACATCAAAACATCTCCGACCAGAACTTCAGACTCTTTTATTTTGGCGAGTCCAGCCCCATTTATTTCAATGTAACTTTCAACGGTCTTCATCTCATCCCTCCTCCAAATAGACAGCGTCGAGTGGATGGCGCGACACGTTCGCGCTTAAGGTCGTTTCGGGAACGACTGCACCGACGGCGAGGTGCTAAAATGCCTGAGATTTGGCTGAATGGGTGAAAGACTTGAATAAATTACGTATGTTTGACGAGCTTTAATCTGCCTCCATGTCTATAAGGATAAAATATGTATTAGGAAAGAACATCACCGGGGCGATACCATGAAAGCCTTGAAAGTCTCGTGTAAACTGAGACGGGTCCAGATAATGAAATTTTGCTGCTAACTCGGTCATCACGATTTTCGTGTCCTCTTCCTCCCGCCACGCACGACGCTGCTCCGTAGCGCAGTATTGCATTACGGCGGCGGCGTGTAGGAAACGCACATATGAACATACGCGGGTCTTAAAATGCTTTCGGAAGATTTCTTCTAGTTTTTTTGGAGTGATCTTTTCCAACTCTTTGACAGTGCGCCCGATATATCGCACAAGATCACTGAGACGAATCCGCGCATTGCGTTCACACTGATACCTTTTCAGCCTGCACCTGTTGCGGACACCTCTCGCAACCGATACCAAAAGACCCGGTACAATCTGGGGTGAGTTGGCGGTGGGCATTACCTTCGCCGTGATGTTGTTAAAAACCTCGGTCGCTACTTCTCTAGCTTCCCTCCATCGTTTCTCAGAAAGCAAAGACAATTGCCGGAGTACGTTACTCATCTCAGACTGCGGCGGCGCAGTCACAGTGATCCCGATTTCATAGTCGTCGCGTGCCAGCAACCCCTGACCTTCAGTGCTCTCAAGCGGTAGGTATAGCATGGCGATTTTGCCATTTCCGATGAGCCGGTGGGAATAGTTGCTCTTGACTATAGTTAGCTGACCAGGCAACAGGGAGGTTCGTGTTGTACGGTGCGTCCAATCAACGACGCCTGCCAGTCTGTCATCCTTAGCCGGCAGGTGGATATTCTCACCGGATTTAAGATGCGCCGTCCACTCCTCTGCCTCTAAACTTAAGTTGCCTTCAATGGGCGCGAATATTTTGGGGATTGGAACCGCATGGAAGCCAGTCGAACGAGCGTAGCAAGTGTACAGACAACGTTCAGGTAACATCCCCCGACACCATAGATATGCTGTGCCGTGCCATTCGGGTTTTCCATAAAATTCATTGCTCGACATCATCCACCTCCTACATCTTACATAACCAAATTTTTAAGCGGAGTATACAGCCAGAATGACCACATAATTATCCCTTGAACTTTTTGTCCAATGCTTTTTGTCTGATGAAGGCAGCGTTAGCATTTCGTAAGTGGAGCGTGTGATTCAAAAGAACGGCTTTTTCGTTAATTTTTCAGACCTGCTTCCAGTTGCTTACGCCCTAGCAGAATAATTATTTGAGAATGGCGTAATTAGTCAAAAGAGATGTTTTGACTAATATGATAACCTCGCTTCATGCCCGCCGCCACCGCTAAGAAGAAACCCGCCAAGGCCAACAAGAAGAAGGCCGCCATACTGAAGCTGCCAGAGCCTCAAGCTACCCGCGCCCGGCGCACTGAAACCATCAAGTTTCTCACGCTCGATGAGACGCGGCGACTGTTCGTCGGCATCACCGGCAAAAGAGACAAGGCTATTTTCCTGCTGGCTTATCGGCACGGACTTAGAGCCAGCGAGATCGGCTTGCTCCGGGTGAGCGACCTCGACCTCAAGCGCCTCCGGGTTATGCTCCACCGGCTGAAAGGCTCCCTTTCCGGCGAGCATCCCTTACAGGCAGATGAGGTGCGGGTATTGAAGGCGTGGCTTAAGAACAGAGACACGGATTCCCCAATTCTCTTCCCTTCCCGGCGCGGTCTGCCCATCAGCCGCCAGATGCTTGATGTCTTGATGAAAAGCTATGGAGAGGAAGCAGCGATCCCAAAAGACAAGAGACACTTTCATGTGCTGAAGCACTCAATAGCTACGCATCTACTGGATGCAGGCGCAGAACTGCGCTTTTTGCAAGATTGGCTAGGACACTCGAACATTCAGAACACGGTCATCTATACTGCGCTCGTCTCGACCAGCAGAGAGGCAAAAGCGCGGCAGTATTTTCTGAAGTTGCCACGCCTCTAACGTCCGTCCGATAAGCCCTATTATGGCTAAAACCTTGACACTATCATCCTATCGGCATATGTTTCCCCCTCACTTTTCGCTTAACTGCTAACGAATGTCCTACCATCGTTAGCCTCACAATACGTTGTTACACGGAGACTGGTAATGGAAACTAGCTTATCCTTCAAAGATGTTTGCCGATTTATTAACTGATGTTACGCAAAGCAGAAGTCCTTGATAAACTTGACAGATGAACAAGTCAATGTTGGACATCTACACGGACTACCTGATCTGTTCGTTCGGCCAAGCCTCGGCGACCGGACTCGCCCGTTTGCTTGACCATCAAATCAGTCACGATGCGGTGACCCGCTTTCTCGCCGCCGAGCCGAAGACTTCCGCCGATTTATGGCGCGTCGTCAAACCATTGGTCAGAGCTGTCGAAAGCGATGAGGGCGTGCTCATCATTGACGACTCGATTGAAGAGAAGCCCTCGACGGATGAAAACGAGTTAATTTCGTGGCATTACGACCACTCCACAGACCGCACCGTCAAAGGCATCAACTTCCTGACCGCGCTCTATCACGCTTCCGCGGTCTCGTTGCCGATTGCTTTCGACCTCGTGACCAAGACCGAGCAGTATCTTGACCCGAAAACTAACAAGCGCAAACGTAAAAGTGCAATCACGAAGAATGACCGCTTTCGGATGTTGCTGCGCGTCGCCGTGCATAATCAGGTGCAGTTCAAATATGTCCTCAATGACGTGTGGTTTGCCTCGGCGGAAAACATGAAGTTCATCAAGCATCAGTTAAAGAAAGAGTTTGTGATGCCGCTCAAAGAGAATCGTAAATTGGCTTTGAGCGCCGCGCAGAAACAGCTTGGTCAATACGTGACAGTCACCACGCTTGAACCGGCAGCCGGGACGACCCAACAAATTTGGCTGGAAGAAGTGGATTTCCCACTTTCTTTGACCAAAGAGGTCTTTACAAACAAAGACTCAAGTGTGGGCGTGCGCTATCTGGTCGCGAGCGATCTGACACTCTCATTTGACCAACAGACGAAACTCTATCAAAAACGGTGGAGCATCGAGGTTTATCACAAATCCCTGAAACAGAACGCCAGTTTGGAAAAGTCTCCGACCCGAACCACGACGACACAGCGCAACCACTTCTTCGCATCCCTGTGCGCTTACGTCAAACTGGAAGCCTTGAAGATCAAGACGGGCATCGGCCATTTTACGATCAAGTCAAAGATCTATTTGTCTGCCCTCAAGACAGCTTACGCTGAACTTGTCAAATTTAATCCGCAGCCTCTCGCTGCGTAACATGAGATATAAATCGTCGTGAAATATTAGATAACTACTATGATTTATCCAATCCAATTGATTGGTATAAGCCCGAAGGAATGCTAGAGCTAATTAGATTGCTTAGCAAAAATGGGAGCGAGCGGTATTTTGTAGAGGTTTATGAAAGATTTTTAGACCTAGTGCTTCGCGGCCATATGGAGACGCTCCCTGAACTTCTAGTTGAAATTGTTAAATTAGGTAGAGAAGTAGGTCCGCATAGATTTCCGCCACATATTTTGCTTAGACGGCTTTTTGATATAACCCCACCTGACTTCTGGATCAGGAGAAATCCAGAAGTTGCACTTGAAGTTATTAATTTTGGGTTAGAGACCGGCGAGAGCAAATACTTTGAAAAGCACGCTCAAGAGTTCTTTAGTTATTACCATCCTCAGCAGTTATTAAATATAAGTCCAAGTCTAATTATCGAAGCTATAAAACTAGCAAAGAGACTTGGCAACAACGATTATTCTGAACAAAGCATTAGTATTTTATTCGAGCAAATCCCCCCCGATTATTTATGGGAAACATCGCCAGAAAATATACTCACAGTAATACAATTAGCTGGAGATTCAGGACAACCAGAATTCGCTGAATTCTATATACGTGAATTTATTAGTCGAATGCATCCTCGCGGCCTTTGGGAGATGCAACCAGAGTTGACGATTGGACTATTTAAGTTAATGGCAAAAACTGGTAACCGTAAAGCCTTTCAGCAGTATTTTGAGCAATTCGTCCATAGGTTACCTCATATTAGTATATTCGAGCGATCACCAAGCTTAATACTAGAAGTTATTAGAGCTGCAAGAGAGTTGCAGATGCCTGATATTTTGGAATACTGCTATCATGCTTTACTTCAATTAGCAGATTTTGGTGAACAGTCTCTTGAATTGAATATTGAGATTTTACGGCTTGGGCGGGAATTAAATGACCCCGAGAGACTTAGACAATTTGCAGGTAAGCACAGAGCCAGTAAATCAAGGGGCAAAACGGCGCGCGAGCGGAATCTAAATGGTCTTAATAGGATTTTATTACGAAATATTGGTGAATTACCTCTTGATGCCGTAAATGATGTGTGTTGGCTGGCTAATGAGACTGGCGATCATAAGTTGCTAGACGAAATAGAATCACGAATATCTCACCTCACAAAATGATTGCGAAGCAATGTGATATCTATTTTAGGATTTACGCAGTTGGAAAACCGCTTTGTTGAAAACAAAGGACTTCTCAGAATTGCGACTTCCCGTAAGTTGTTGATTCTTCGTTGAACTGAGTAAGTCCTAACTTGGTTTTTCAACGCTTGCGTAAGTCCTAATCAGAAGAAATCTTCACTCTTGCGTGAGGGTTTTTGTCTGTGTTACAAAATCCTTTATGAGCGTAGCACTAACGACGCGGCAAGCGGCAGAGCGTCTCGGCGTGACGGTTTCGCGGATACGGCATCTGGTGTTGGAAGGGCGACTGCCGGCGGGGAAGTTCGGGCGTGATTTGATGATCCGCGAAGATGACTTGCAGCTTGTCGCCGACCGCAAGCCGGGCAGACCGCCGAAACAAGCGCAATCGGCAAGCGACGTGTTGACGAAGGCGAAGAGAAACGCCCGATGAAATCTTGACAAAGGAAAGTGTGATGGCAAGCCAAACAACCAGTGCGCCGAAGCCGCCGACCAAAGGCGCACGCGCGGCGCAGAATAGAAGCGCAACATCTACGAACGGCGACAAGCACGCTCCACGCGCGCAGGCGAAGCCGACAAGCGAGATGACGCTTGAAGAATTATCTTTGCGCGCCTACAAGATGACTTACGAACGTTTACACGGAAGTAAGAAAAAGAAGAAGTGACGCGCCGCAGAGAGTACTTACTCGACACGAACATCATCGGCAGCAAAGTCTTTGGCGATGCGCGCATGCTGCCGAGCGGTCAGCATCTTTCGTGCGTCGTTTATGCGGAGTTGATGACGGCGGCAGACCCGAAGGAGTATCGCGCTTACGTCGAGACCTGGAAGCGCGCGGCGGAAGATGACAAGTTGATTGTGCCGCACCCGGATGACTGGCTAGTGGCAACGCGCACTCTGCACCTGCTCGCGCAAGAGCGAAAGAAAAATGCGGGCGGCAAGTCTCCAAGTCGCACCCCGGCAGCAAAGCAAGAGTTGTTTGCCGACGTGTTGATCGCCGTCTCCGCCACCCGCGCCGATGTCATTGTAGTCACGGACGACGGCGACTTTCGAGCCATCAAACGCTTTCACAAAAAAATACAGATCGTCAGCGGCACTGAGTTCTTCAGGTAACTCAAAGCCACAACCTCAAAAATATGGCGTTCACTCTCCAAGACATTGTTCAAAACTCCGACTACTCCCTCAAGATTTTCACGCCCGAAGAGATCGCTGCCCTTGAAATTCACGAGAAGAAGGGCAAGCCGCATTTGTACGACTTCACTAATGGCAAAGAACGTCCGGCGAAGCCTGAAGAGATCGTGCGGCAGTTGGTGTTGTATCGGTTGCTAAATGGCTATGGCTATCCGAAGGCGCGTATTTCGGTTGAGAAGGGCGTGCAGTTCGGCGCAAGCATCCATGAGAAGCGAGCGGATATTGTCATTCACGACAAGGATGATGAGACGGCAGCTTACATCATTGTCGAGGTCAAAAAGCCGAAGCGCAAAGACGGATTAGAACAACTTAAATCTTATTGCAATGCGGAAGGCGCACCGATTGCTATGTGGACGAATGGCGGCGAAGAAATCATCTTGCGCCGCACCGACCCAAACCTTTACGAGAATATTTCCGGCATCCCGCGCGCCGATCAAACGCTCGTCGAAATCATCAACGAGCGCGTCACGATTGAAGACCTCTCCGCGCGCAACAAACTCGTTACCGAAAAGTGGACGCTAAAAAGTATCATTCTCGATCTTGAAAACTTGGTGCTGGCGAATGCCGGTGCGGATGCTTTCGAGGAAGTTTTTAAACTCATTTACGCCAAGCTGTACGACGAAGCGCAAGCCAAGCGGCGCAAAGGGCGCTACGTCGAATTTCGCGCGTCGGGTGAGACGCACTCCGAGTTGTACGACAAGATCAACAACTTGTTTGAGGAAGCCAAGCGACGCTGGCAAGGTGTGTTTCTCGAAGGCGAGAAGATTGATTTAAGCCCGGACGCGCTCGCCGTCTGTGTCTCGTTTCTGCAAGACATCAAGCTGTTCAATTCCAACTTGCAAATTATTGATGAAGCCTTCGAGTATCTTTCAACGCAGGTCGCAAAGGGCGCGAAGGGGCAGTATTTCACGCCGCGCTATGTGATTGATATGTGCGTGCGGATGCTCAACCCGAAAGACGACGAGTACATGATTGATACGGCGGCGGGCAGTTGCGGCTTTACGTTCCACACCATCTTTCACGTCTGGGGCGGCGAGTTGACATCGGACAGTCCGACGCGCGATCAAGCCGAATACGCGGGCGAATATGTTTACGGGTTGGACTTCGACACGCGCAGCGTCAAGATCGGCAAAGCCTTGAACCTCATCGCGGGCGATGGCAGAACGAACATTTACCGCGTCAACACGCTCGCGCCGTTTCAGTGGGGCGAAGATGCCCGCGTCGGTCTCAAGCCTCGCCTGCGCCATTTTCCGAAAGCTGCCGATACACAGGAGAACGCGAAGAACTTCCGCGAGTTTGACTTTGACATTGTGATGACTAACCCGCCGTTCGCCGGTGACGTATCCGACTCGCGCATCCTGCATCAATACGAACTCGCCAAACAGTGGAAAGCGATTGACCTTGAGGCGCTCGAAGACGAAGCGGAGCGCGAGCGTTACGCCGACAATCGTTTTCGTCACGCCTTCAAAGAAAGCGGCAAGTGGACGCAGAATCAAAGCCGCGACTTGCTCTTTGTCGAACGCAACTTGCAGTTCTTAAAACCCGGCGGGCGCATGGCGATTGTGTTGCCGCAAGGTCGCTTCAACAACGTCTCGGACGCTCGACTGCGTCACTTCATCTCTGAACACGCGCGCATTCTCGCCGTCGTCGGCTTACACGGCAACACGTTCAAGCCACACACCGGCACGAAGACGAGCGTGTTGTTTGTGCAGAAGTGGAATGACGACCCGAAGGCTGGCGCGCTCTGCCCGAAGGTTGAGGATTACCCGATCTTCTTTGCGACGAGCGAGCACGGCGGCAAAGATAACTCCGGCGAGTACATCTACGTCAAAAACAATGACACCGGCGAGAAACTGCACGACCTGTTCAACCACGAAATTGTTGACCAAGACTTGTTTGATGTGCGTGTTGTCTTGCAGCAACAACTCAACAAACTGCGCGAACGCTATAAAGATGATCTAGTGCTCGTCAAAAAGTACGAAGACGATTACACCGAACTGCTGAAGCATCTGCCGCAACGTCCGACCATCGCCGACGCCTTCATTGATTTTGCCAAGCGGCACAAATTCTCGTTCTGGCAGGAGGACGAAGACTAATGGCTGTTTGGAGCGAAGTTGATTTTGCTGAATTAGAAAATAAGTTACGACTTGAAGCACAGTTCTACCAACCCTTTTATCTTGCAGCTTATGAAGAAATCAGACATTGCGGGTTGCCGATCATGCGGCTGCATTCTTTGTGCAAGAAAGTAACGGACGGCTCGCATATCACGCCAGAATATCAAGAAGAAGGCATTCGATTTTTGATGGTACGTGATGTTCGAGAGGAAAGCATCGAATTTGAAAATAGCAAGTTCATCACCAAAGAATTGGACGAGCGGCTCAAGCATTGTAAGCCGTGCGGCAGCGATGTGTTGCTAACAAAAGTAGGCTCTATTGGTATCGCGGCTGTTGTTCCCGATGACGCGCCAGAGTTCAACATATTTGTGAGTTTGGCTGTCATCAAAGGTATTCACGGAGTTGACCCTACATACTTGTCCACTTTCTTAAACTCGCGCTTTGGGCGTGTTCAAGCGTTCCGGCAAGCCAAAGGCATTTCACAACCTGATCTTCACCTTGAGGAAATACGCGAGTTTCTTATTCCTATTCCCAATAAGGGTTTCCAAGAATCAATCAAGTCTTTGCTTCTTCAGGCTAAACTTAGACGTTCGCAATCCACTGCACTTTACGTTGAAGCTGAAAACCTACTGCTACACGAACTCGGACTCGACACGCTCGACCCTTCACACGAACTTACTTACGAGCGCAACTTTAGCGAAGTCGCGGCGGCGGGACGATACGACGCGCAATTCTTTCAACCGAAATATCAAAAGGTTGTTGATGCTCTTACAAAGAAATGGACAGTCGAATCTATCGGCTCTTGGGGCAGGGTTCTCAAAGGGCAGAGCGTCAGCGAGTACATCGAAAAGGGTGTTCCGGTTGTTCGATCTGGTGACCTGACCGACATTGATAACGTCGCAAGTTTCAAACACGCAAGCCCGGCTGAAGACCTCTTCTACCTCAAGCGCGGCGACGTTTGTATTTCGTCAATTGGTTTCGGCTCCATCGGCAAGGTTCAAGTTTTCGACAAAGAAGACCAACCTTACGCGACTGTTAGCGAAGTGACAGTGGTTAGACAGAACAGAGTCAATCCTTACTATCTTCAAATTTTTCTTCAATCCTTAGCTGGTCAACTGCAAATAGAAAGATGGATTACAGGAGCAACGGGACAACTTCACCTTTACCCACGCGATGTAGAAAAGTTCATCATTCCTGTTTTGCCAGAAGCGCAACAACTCAGATTTGAAAAGATAGCTAACAAAGCACGCCAAGTACGGCAAGAAGCGAAGCAACTACTCGAAGACGCCAAGCGGCGCGTCGAGCAGATGATTCTCGGTGAGGAAGCCTCGCATGTCGCGTGAAGCCGACCTTGTGGATTTAATCAAGACCGCCAACGAGATTTACCTCGTCAACCCGGCGGGCAACGCGCGCTCGGCTTACATCCAGATTGACGATCTTTGTGAACTGCTTTTGAAAAGCTATCTGCAAGCCAACATTGAAAAGTGGTCGCCATACGACGAAAGAGGCAAGAACAAAGAACACTTCAAAGGTTTCTGGACAGTCAGCCGCGAAGTCAAAGAACATCAACCCGACAATCAACCCTTAGCCGACCTGCTCGCCCGCATCGAAGGACGCCGCACCAATCGCAACCGCTTCTTTCACGATCACGAAATGTCAGGCTTGACCGTCACTGACGAACATTGCCTACAATCCTTTTGCGACCTGTACGACCTGCTCGACGCGCTCTTTCCCACCGCCTTCAAAAACAACGAGAACCGCGTCCTGCGTGCTCAAGTGGCAACGATTCGCGCCCTCCGAGATTGCGCGCAGAGTCCGATCAAAAAACAGAAGTACAACGAGATCGTCAACAAGTGGCGCAATGAAGAAACCAACAAAACGCTCAGAGCCACCGGCGAAGTACGCATCCGCTTCCCTAACCTCGCCTACGACTACTGCGTCATCCACTACTACCCCGACCAATTCTACGATGCGCTCCAACAATCCGGTCTGATTTGAACGTGCCGCGCATCCGTTGGCGTTTTCACCCAGCCTTACACTATCTTGCACATATCTTGACGGTTTCTTGCATTCTCTATAAACTTGATGGCACTTCTCAGGAGGCGCTATGACCAAAATAAAACCCAGCGATTTAATATCTGTTTCCGAAGCCCGTAAGGTTCTCGGTGTTAGCCGTTTCAAGATCGCCGAACTCATCAAGCGGGAGTTGCTACGCTCTTACGAGAACCCGCTTGACCGGCGCGTCAAACTCGTCAGCCGCGCCGAACTACTCGCACTCAAGCCCGACCGCGCGGAGGCAGCATGAAAACCATCTGCATCGCCAATCACAAGGGCGGCTGCGCCAAGACAACAACGGTGCTCAATCTCGCCGTCGTGCTGGCCTCACAGGGCGCGCGGGTGCTGGCCGTTGACCTCGACCCGCAAGGCAATCTTTCATCTGCGCTCGGTGTTGACTTGCAGGAGCTAGAGCAGTCCCGCCTTACGTCGCATCGCCTGATGCTCGACCGCTCCGGCGACCCGACCGCCTACTTCATCCACGTTCGCCCGAAACTCGACCTCATCCCGGCGTGCCTCGACCATGATGCGGAGACGCTGCTCGAAGGCGCGCACGTCTCGCGTGAGCTACTGCTTAAAACCCGTCTTACTTCCCTCTCCAAGCGTTATGACTTTTGCGTGATAGACACGCCGCCGGCCTTACGCGTGCCAACCTTAAATGCGCTCGCCCTGTCCGACTTAACGATTATCCCGATTGAACCGTCCAGCTTCGCGCTTGTCGGACTCACACAGCTCATGCGCGTCATCGCCCAAGTGCGCCAAGCGTACAGCCCGAAAATGATCATCATGGCTCTTTCGACGATGTACGTTGCGCGCCAGAATCTTGACCGCGAAGTACGCGGGCGGCTCGAAGCGCATTTCAGCACTAATGTCTTCGACACCACGATCCCGCGCGCCGTCGGCGTCTCACAGGCCATCGCCGCCGGGCAAGCCATTAACGAAGCTGATCTCTTCAGCCCGGCGACGAAAGCTTACAAACAACTAGCGGACGAGATAAGGAGTTGGTTAGGTGAAGAAGTCAACGCTGAACAAGCTGCGCGCGAATCTCGATAGAGCACTCGCACCGCCGCGAGCGACTACGCCGCCGAAGGATGATAACTCCGAATCCATCGCGTTGCGCTACGCTGTGCCCGATGAATCCAAGAGCGGAACCCATGCGGAAACCGCACCCCATGCGGAAACCGCATCCCATGCGGAAACCGACTCGGAACCCGTGCAAATAGTATGGGATGCGGAAACCGCACCCCATGCGGAAACCGCACGGGTTCGCGGATTTCTAAAAGTATCAAACGACCTCATTTACCGCGTGCTGCCGAGCCTTAAACCAAGCGAGGCGGCTGCCTTTATCAGACTCTACGCGCTATCACATGGTTTTCAAAAAGATACCTGCACAATAAGCCTTGATAACCTCGCAAATGCTTGTAACTTAAGCAGAACGCAGATTCGCGTGTGCGTGCGAAGTCTTGAGAAAAAGGGAATCATAAAGAATCTTGGCGTTGATAATACGAACAGTAAGAAAGAGCTTCGCGGCTTAACCTTCAGAGTCTTGTTGTCAACTGCACCCCATGCGGAAACCGCACCCCATGCGGAAACCGCACCCCATGCGGAAACCGCACCCAATAAAGAAACAAACAAATCAAAAGACACACACAACACAGAACGTGTGGGTGTGGGGTCCCGTTTTTCCCTAAAAGAGTGTCGAGTTTATGCCGCGCATCTCAACACGACCGGACAGGGCATCACTAATCCCGGAGGCTATGCAACAACGATTCACCGCACCGGAGAAGCCGACGCGCTAATCGCAGCTTTCCTTGAGCCGCCGGAGACATTGAACAAGATCGATGCAAGCCTTTGCCCGGATTGTCAGGGCACAGGGTTCTTCTATCCAAACGGCGCGACGGGTGGTGTCGTGAAATGTAAACATTCAAAGCTGACTCAAGCCGAACAATAAAACTTGTAATAGGAAAGCTGAATAAACTTCGCGCCCTCGCCTCACAGCTTGTCGTCACCATCAAAGAGAGCCATCAGCTACCGGAAGTCATCACGGAAGCCCAAGCCAAAGAGGAAGAAGTCAGGAAGGCACAAGCTAAGAGGGAAGCGACACATGCCCGCCAATGCGACGAGGAAGCCCGCAGAGCCACGTATTTTGATTATTTGAGTAGTGGGTAGGGAAAACGGAGAAAACGCGGCTAGAGGCTTACAGAGCCTTTTTAGCGAAAGAGGCAGGGGAGCGGGCGGAGATTGAGAACAATCGGATTTTTAAGCCCAAGTTCAAAGCACACCAGCTCGAAATCTTCGACCACGAGGAAAGTCATCTCGACCGGCTCGGAGCGTATTTCAATGAGCCGACCCTTGACGACTGGCTAAAGCACAACCCTCACCATCAGAACTAATTCTGCCAATCACATTCTCATCCATCCGCCTTATCACTCTCTTGCCCGTCATCGGGCAAGAGAATCTCCACCTCGCTTCGGCGTACATTAAACAGTCAGTCACCTCCGACCGGCAACGGCTACCAACGCGGTTCCCGCGTCTCACCGAGAGGCTGCTGCTGTGTGGCCGTCTGCGGACGCGCGGGCGTGGCTGGAGTGGCAGCCGGACGCACAGGGGGCATCATGGGGCGCGGCGCGGGGGTGGCGGCATCTCGCGGCAGCGTTGGAGATGCGGATTGCGGCTGCGATTGCGGCTTCGTCGGCGTCGCCTTTTTCTTCGCTCTCGCTTTCCCCGATAGCTGACGGTATAAGCGGTCATGCAACAGCAGGTAGCGGAAAGCGGTTGTGCCTACCAAATCCAGCGTCACTTCCTGCCCCGATGCCTTACTCAAATAGCTCAGGTAATCGAGAACTTGTTTGTAGTCGGCTTCGTCGATCTCGAAAGTGACCTGTATTTTTTTGCTTTTGGTGGGTAGTTCGACGAGGAATTCAGTTGCTGCTTTGTTTGCCATATTTGGTCTCGCTTTGATGATAAAATGTTGTTTAACATTTTGAATCACATTAAACATTAATTTATTATAGCAAGTGGAAGAGTTCTCGGCAATGAATTAGTGATGAAATTAGTGCGGTGATTGTGGCGATGTTTGGGACGCGATAAGGATGCAGGTACGGGCGAAGATAAAGATTGGGATAAGGAATAAGTGAGTGAATCGCGCCCAACAACTTTAATTTTAAGGGGCACTCTCTATACCTTACGATATGGGCGGTCAGCCTTGATGTCAGGCTGCTATGCATCCGAAGTTTTATCATACGTCACCCCGAGTTTTGGGAAATGGTGTGTTACGAATGTTGCACATAACAAAACATTGTTGTTGATAATAGTTATGAGAACATGTTACGTTTGTTACGAGGCAATTTTTGACTCTTGAAAGTGAGTATCACATGACGCAGAGCGAACAGGCTGACAAAAAGAATAAAACCAAACTTGTAGGGTTTCGGGTGGATGAAAATGTTTTCAGTGAGATCGAAGACCGGGCCATGCTGGCCGGCAAAAGCACTAACGATTGGTGCAGGGATGAATTACTGGC
>MWWK01000025.1_pt1 | contig 19624 bp, 24 predicted proteins | sample 1047241 | NCBI WGS metagenome assembly MWWK01 (sample SAMN06349964, study PRJNA376086) | soil metagenome | isolation source: BG12-3 sample Antarctic (ecotone) soil | place: Antarctica | reverse complement strand
GCCGTGTCAGATGTCGCGTCAGGTGTCGCGGCTGGACGCATGAGGGCATGGGGCTTGGTCTTTTCCAGATAGGCCAGCAAGTCGGCCTCATCATATCTGGCTTCATCGCCCTTCTTACCTCGCTCATAACTGACAGGTATCTCCCCGGCTTTCGTGATCCGTTGGAGTGTTCTGACAGATACGCCGATTCTCGCGGCAGCGTCCTCTTTGTTCAGGTTTGCCATAGGTGTGACATGATGCGCCAACGTGACGCGACAGACAAGAATTGTTAAGGCGCATTAAGTATTTCAGCGGCGATTGATGGAGTTATAATCATCAATGAACTCATCCACCAGCGAAGCCAGATCATTCACCGTGCGGCTTGCCCGCGAGAATCTTTCGCGTTCCCACATCGGCATTAGAAAGTTGTTGCCGTCACAGTCTATGGAAACGAGCCTGAGCAGCCGAACGCGGATTAAGACCACATCGCCGGTGTGTGAGAGCGTGACGGACAGGCGGCCCATGAAGGCATCAAGTGCGCCCACTGAAGGCACGCCGGCATCCTTCAATCGCCGCCCAACTGCGTACCCGGTATCATCTGAACTGATTCTCCGCAGGTCTGATTTAACTTCTACGCCGATGCTGGTGAGATGGTGCAACGCTCGAATCTCGACTTGACCGGGAGAGACGATTCGGTTTTGTTGCGCTGGCGTGGGCAGGCAGTAGAGCAGGGAAGCGATGAGGACGAGCAGGGAGTGCTTCATCATTTGACCTCACAGGAATTAGGAATTAAGCCGCAGGCGCTTTTCTATTGCCACTTGTCGCCCGTAGAGACTCAGGGCTTGAAAAGTGTACCGCGCAGTACAAAATCATTGGCGCAGAGCCGCCGAGGTTGAAGCCCACCCGACATACTCTATTTCTTATTAGCTACCGTCTCGATCTAACCGCTCAATCAATTTCTTCAGGCTGTCTTCCGTGCGTATCTGTGAATCAGCCAGGGCAGCGATAGAGTGATTAGCCTCGCGGAACACCTCCGCATGTTCATCTAACCGCTCATCATGCCGCCGAATCATCTCCGTCACGATCTTGGTGAACTGGCGCACGTCCGCCGCAAATTCTTCGAGTTTGATAATTCGTTCTTCGATGCTCATTTCTTGCTGCCTTTCTTATGCGCCGCTCTACTTCCGACTCTTACCCTTTGGCCACCCCTTGCGCTCAGGCTCATAACTCACGACCTCAGACCGTGAGACAAGCTGCCGACCATAGCGTTCTATTGCCGTGAGCCTTCCCCGGCGTACCAGGTGATTGATTGCCGAGACGGACACACCCCGCAAACTAGCCGCCTCTGACTGTGTAATCAGATCATCCATCTTCGATTCTGCCTTTTTCTTCATAATATCTATATCAAGCACCTTGACGCAGATTAGTGCCTCATGTGATAATCAGTGTCAAGTTGGTTGAGAATATACACCAAGCCACGAGGCGCACACAAGAGTATGAAAGCATCCACCGAATATACGCCGCTCGCAAGCGCAGCGCCGTGCTGCCAAGAACGCAGCAACACTGACATCTGCGCTTCGCTTGATGATGTCTGCTACGCAGACCGGCTATCCGCTATCGCTACAGGTATGTTGAGACTCTCTCTCTTGTTTCTCGATTGTAACTACGCCGTCAAGGGTTCATTTCATTCACCCTCGCTAAAAAACTATTTAGGAATAAATGCAGACACGCGCACAGAACGCGCTGGAAGGACTAAATACTTTTTCTTTACGCGCCCTGCGGGTGACTGGCTACGTTTACAAACGAAACAAGAGAGAGTTTACCGTCTCTTGATTCCTCGCTCCATATCACTTCTAAATCTGAAAGGAAACAATCACATGATTCAGATAGTCAACGAACGCCAATTCGTTAACGCCGCCGCTCGCATCAAGAAAGAAAGAATGCTGGTGCAGCAGGTAGGCTTCCGCAGGTACTTTGTGACCAATAAGCAGAAGGGAACGAAGTATGAAGTCTTTTTCAGCGTCACGCGCGACGGGCGCAGGTTCGGCGCGTGTAACTGCCGCGCTGGTTATCCCATGAACGAGCGCGAGATTCCGAAGGTGTGTAAGCACCTTTATGTGGCACTCGGACTCCACCTCGCGTTGATGTCTCAGCCGACATCTCACTAAAGCGCAAAGTTAAAGGGCTAGGTCGCACGCCAATGCAGCCTAGCCCATCACTTCTAACTGACCCCAAACAATCACGAAAGGAATCAAGTTATGTCGCAGAATATCACCGTTACATCTACCGCGCAAGTTTCCCAACCCATCCACCACGCCACGCCTTTGGTCGAGTTTGACGACCTTCTCACCGACGACGAGATTGAAGAGTTTGAATCTCGCATCAGCCGCGACCACGACGACGCTACCTATTGGATGTCAGGAGGTGGCGTCAATGTATAGCCGAACCTACACCGCCCACTACTTCATCAACTTCAAAACGCGCGACGAGATCAAGGAAGAGTATCGCCGCCTGTGTCGCGCCAATCATCCCGACCTCTTCGCTACTGAGTCCGAGGACGTGCAAGGCAAGCAGACCCGCATCATGCAGGAGATCAACGCGGAGTTTGCAATAGCGATGGATGCGTCTGTCAGGGCAGAGAAGCCCGGCCAGAGTGAAGCGTCTTATGCAGGTTCAGCAGACCTCGCAGAGCGCATCAGGCAGGCCATAGAAGCCGTCATTCGCTTTGACAACATTGACATAGAACTCTGTGGAGCCTGGATTTGGCTGCATGGTGAGACGTACCCGATCAAAGACCACTTGAAGGCTAACGGCTACAGATGGGGCAGACAGAAAAGGCTCTGGTATTTTGCGGGAATAGCAAGCAGTTCCCGCAGCTCTCATTCAATGGATGAGATACGCGACCGCTACGGAAGTGAGCGGGTCAACCGTCCAACGCACACGACTTCTAACCTCAGTGATTAACCCCGCGTGCTGGCCTCGCACCAGCACCTTTAGATTTTCCCGCCGGCGGGAAAATTCAGGAGAACGAATCATGTCTATGCAATCAGCAGCCATCACACAGGGCATCACTCGCCCGCCAGTTCATTTTAGCTTCGGCATCACCGTTGCCACACCAGCAGCATTGGAAGCCATCTATGAGGCAGGGCAAGAACCTGTTGAGTTTCTCTCGCGTCATGCCCGATTAGAGCAGGGCGAGCTATCCACTGACGATCATCAGGAGAATCTTTACTCAGTTGATAAGGATTTGCGTCTCTTGACGGCTTTCAAGACCACGTTAGGCGTGAAGGTGTGGATTATCACCGAAGCCGACAGGTCAGCGACGACGCTACTTTTACCGTCCGAATATTAACCAACAGCAGAGGAACGGGCAGCACACCGTCGAAAGTTAGCTGCCCGCCTTTGCACAACCGACTCGAAAGGAGTTTGTTATGCAGAAAAAGAATACCACCAGCCGCAGGCAACGCACACAAAAGATTGTGCTGACGGCTTCATCCAACGCCCTCGGCTTCAACGAGGGCGACACGGTTGAGGTAAAACCAGCCGCATGGAAAGACGGCGATCTTGTGGCCTATGAGACAGGCACAGGCCGCATCTGCGCGGCCTATCTCTTCCACAGCAAGGGCAAGAACTTCGCTTACTTCATCAAGCCCAGTCTTCAGACTTCGAGCCGTGCCATGCTGAACGACTTTGATGTTAAGCGCATCCTCGGCCTTGTAGTCAGGGATGAAGTGCCACCGGCGAAAGCTAAGAAATCCGGCGAGCGCGTGACATACAGGTCTGCCATGAACTGGGCTTACTTCGGCCTCCACGAAGGCGACCGGATAACCATTGAAAAGAATGGGCAAGCACCCATCGGCAAGCTCATCCTCATAGAAGACAAAGATGAGCAGCAAGCGCCGTATCTCGCGCGCGTTTGCTCAGTCAGTAAGGCAACGGTGCGAACGACAGGCGATGCGCGCGTGTATCACACGGATTCACCGCTTGGGTGCGTTGTCGGTCCCGTCGTGGAAATCACGCACGAAGGTTGCGACCACACCAGGATTAAAAAGTTGCGCCAAACGATAGCAGAGCTACAGAACGCCGATGATGCGTGGTCAAACGCCACCCGCTGCTACGAGATCGAGCGCGAGATTTACGACCTTGAGCATCCCGTCGAGGACGAAGACGAGGACGATGATTTTGAATGGCCGGAAGAGATTGACGGCTAACTATGCAATGAAGCGCGGCAGAGCAAGCACCTCTAATGCCTCTCTGCCGCATGACCCACACTCTAACCAACTGGAGATTAAAAACATGAGTCAGAAGAAATCTAGCACGCCGCGCCCGAGCGCAGCCAGCACCATCGCACCGTCATACGGCAGCTACAACAGCTACCAACTTACAGATGAGCAGATCAAGCGAGCATTACAGGCGTTTGAATGGGAACTCATGGAAGACAGTAAAGAGGATAATCTAGCGGGTATCCTGCTTGCCGTCCTGCGTTCCTTCACCTACACGACAGACGCCCACAGGCACAGGGATTCATTGTCCAAGATTGTAGAACGTTCTACAATCTTGGACTTCTCAAGTTTCGATTCAAGCAGGCTGTGATAGCAGGCGAATAAAAAGCGGCGAAGCAATTGGGAGCCTCGCCGCCTTCATCTCACAAGTTTTCACGTGTGAGGCGCGTCTGACAGCCTCACTTCTGCCCGACGCTGGACGAATACATTCAGCACCCGTCTTTTGTGCCGCGCATTCTATGTCGAACATTTCGCCCGCGTCAATACTCTTGAAGCCATGAATGCTGCTTACAGGCTCGCGTGTGGCTGCGTTTCAGGTGTGAATAGGTATCACGGCATGGGTTAAATGCTTGTAGGGCAAATACGGGGTTGGTTTTCACGTCACGATCTGGTGTGGGCAAAAAATAAAGAAGGGGTTGATTTTCTGGCTCAACCCCCCGAAAGCTCGAAGGTATCGGATTCATCCGATACCAGCACCGGAGCGAGTGTACCACGCGGGCAGGGATGAAAAGTGCAACCGGTTGCACTTTTGAAAGATCAAGCCCACAAAACATCACCATCCATTGACCATCTCGGTGTGTCAGGGATAGAATTTCATCCGAGTCTGAGGCTGCTTCCGCCATGCGGGATTGGATCGCTACGGAGAGTGGCAGCTTCAGGCTCTTTTCTGTGTCAACTCGAAAACTCACATAAGCAATTTACAATCAAGTAGCGAGCAGGATTTGTGGTTAGCGAAAAGTCGAGGTGAGGCTGATAACGGTTGCTTGTCTTATGAGACTTCTTTTCAAAGCCAATTTGAGAGCCGAGTCATAGACTGGAAAAGTTTTGGGTTATCATCACACTATGAGAGCTTTCTTCGATCCAACTCCGCCTTATGGTCTTCGCTTGCAGCCCTGGGACGGTGCTGAGTCTGCCGCTGGGACTGATTACTATAACTTCAGAAAAGAGCCTGCACTAATTAGCAAAGTATTGGAAGATTTTGTATCGCTCGACAGCTACGAGTCGGTACAGCATTTCTACGATCTGTTGAGGTGGATGAATGGGCCAGAATCACCATACGAGACAAATGACTCTCGGCTCAGACCTTCAAGCGAAAATCGTCAGCGTGATCTGGCCGATAAAGAACTCGTCAGAGACGGCATGTTGATGTTCTTCTTTCGCGACCTTCGCCTGAATCTCTCTACTGACTCCAGAGATTGGGATACAAGGTTTCAGCGATACGAAAAGAACCAGCAAGACATCAAGCCAAAGCCGAATGAATTCCTTTTACGGTTTACCCAACAATGCTTTGAAGAGTTGCAGAAAATCAACCCCGATTCGCAGGATGATTGTATAGGTATCTATCTCTTACCTACCCTTTATATACATGCGCCGGTAGGTGAAGACCAACGGTATGGTAATCAAATAGCTTTCAGGTTTTGGGTCTGGGGCAATACAGATGAAGAGATAATGAACAACCTAACAGTCACGGTGGCAGCAATCTCAACTTGTCTTAACTCACTGGCCTTATCCCACACGTAAACCAAACCGTAATACAGATTATCGGACTGACTTTTGCTTGATAATGAAAACGGTGTCAGCTTTCAGACCAAAAGCGCAAGATGTAGGCACTCGCTCATGTGCAATCCATAAGCAAGACTTATCGTAAAGCGGTCAATTTCAAAATCAAGAGAGCTTGCGTCCCATATCAAGATGTAGTGGTTGCTACTTCGATTTGAGAGCTTCGATTCGCTTGCGTAAATACCCACCAGCACCGCCCAACTTCTGAGCGGCCACGCGCTCCAAAGCGGCAAGGACACGACGCTCGCCAGGTCGAGCAGCCACCGCGTACAGATACCTATTCAATTCGTGACGCACCCGTTCTTTCTTCTCATCCGTCAAATCAGAGTCTTCTATCTCATGCAGCAGCGGATTGAGGGATACACGGATACGCGCGTTATGCCTGATATATGAATCACTCAGGCCGGCACTCTCAGGCTTCGCTTTCAACTTCTCGAATTGCTCCGCCAACTGTTCCTCATCCGTCGGCGGCTTGATGGTCGAAACACCAGCACCGAACAAAGAGAGTGAACCGAGCGCAGCCCCGCCCACACCAGAGTCTTCCCATGCTTCGTAGATGTCACCGAAAGAAAGCGGGACAAGGAGCTTCTGAGCTTCATCTTTCAAGCCCGTCTTCTGTCCTCGCAAATCTTCACCCGTTGCGAGATTGACGACGAGGCCAGCTTGAGGACTTAGTTTCGTGCGAACGAATCTTTCCACCACATCATAGCGATCAGCTTCATATTCACGACCAGACTTGATTGAGCGACCGCGCCCGCTGGCAGCTTGTGCCGAGTATCTGAAGAGTTGAGCGTAACCAGCCCCGAGGTCAATCCGCTGATTACCGATCTTGATCTTAGCGAAATCAGGGTCAGTGGGATCAAAACTCACAGACGCTCCCGCCAGGCGCGCCATGCCGAGAAAGCCAGCAGTAGCAGCAAAGTATTTTGTAAGTTCTGTACGAGCGTAAGATTTAGCCTCCGGTGTGCCTCGAAAGGGAGTCGTCAATAAAAGTGGTCGAGAGGTGGTCAGCCTGGGCGAGTAGAAAACTTGAGTGAGGGCGGTATCAATACCGCGAGAGCCGGTCAAATCTCCACGTCCTGTCGCGTAGTTGATAAACCGGCTGATGCCCTGCAACGTCTCAGGCTTCGCGTCAGGCTTCGCGGCCACGTAGTCATCAAAGACCTTCGAGCGCAGAGAGTCGAGCATCACCGTGTAAGCGCGTTCCGAGTTCTTAACGCCGGGGATGTGCTGCGCCCACTTCGAGGCGAAAGGTTCTTCGCGGTTAATGAAGATCGTCCCATCCGAACGATTCTCAGAAGCGAGGTACAGACCAGATTCTTTCCGCAGTTGTGCGTTAGGGCTGGCATGAATCGCATCCAGCACGGCGTTAGCTTTCGATTCAGAGGCAAGAGCTTTCAGTGAATTGCCAAAGGATTCAACGCCTCGCTTCGGGTGAAGAGTTGACAGCACCAATCCCTGACGAAGAAACGCAGAATCATCGAAAGAGGCTTGCGTGCTGCGAGGAAGATTAACGGCAGCGTTGACCTCAGACAGCACGCCGGGATGCTCGCCAGTGGCCGCTGTAGAGCGTGATTTAGCAGCACGCGGAGCCTTGCCACCGACGGGAAGCAATGTGCCTTCAATGTAGCTCTCAATCACGCTTCGATCATTCCCCGCCACGCGATCAGTAATCACATTCGACATCCCCGCCAGATTGCGCGAGGCGATCTGTTGTCTGACAGGAGAAAGATACGCATTAGCCCGACCAGCCCCGCGAGCGACACCAGCAGGCACGCCCATCATCAGCCCCGCCTTGATTGCCTCATCCTTGCCTTTGTGTAGATTCTGAGCGGTAGCCACCACCGGAGCGAGAGGATTCATGTACAAAGGCGAAGACGCAACGACGCCCGTCAGACCTCGAGCCATCCGACCGACACCCGTCTTCTCTGCCGGAATAGCCTGTTGCGCGCCTTCGATGAACTCAGCATCACGAGCGGAGTCTTTCGGGTCACGGAAGAAGCCTTGAGTGTTATTCATCAGTCGAGATGCCCCGATAACGGCATCGCCAACACCCTTTGCTATCGGACCGTTGCCCTCTGACAACTCATCAGGATTAAAGCCGAGCTTTTGCACAGTCGCGCGCACAGCCTCCTTCGCTTTCACCTGTTGAGCATCTGACTCGGATACCTCGCGACGCATCAAGGCTATCTCGCCTTGAGCAGCTTTCACACCACCCTTTGAGTAAGCATTGATGATGCGAATATCCGCGCTCGTCGGCTGGACTTCAAAACTGTAAGACTTGGATTGCGGGTCATAGCCTCGCTTCAATTCCTCAAGACCAATCTCAGGCGTGATGAGGTTGCGCCCCGTCTCCGCTCGATACCGCCGCCCGACATCGCCAGCACCGAGAGCATCAAGCAGCGCGTCCGCCATCTCATCCATGTTCGGGTATGAGTGATTACCAGCTGTCTTAACCGTCGCCTTGACGAGCTTGCCACCACGCAAAGGCGAGTTTTCAGGAACTTCCTGCATGTTCGCACCCGCAATGTTTGCGCCACCCGCAGCGAGGCGCGCAGCGAACGGAAGATCAGATGCCTCGAAGGGCTTGAACTCTACATCAGGACTGACAGCAGGAAGCGGAGCATCGAAGTCTGCCGATTCATTCACAGAAGAAGCAACAGCGGGACGAAGCGCAGAGTCAGACAGCCGCACATGAGGCCGGTACTCTTCATATTTACTCAACACGCGCCGGGACAGTTCGCCATCATCAAGACCATCGTAAACTTTCGGGTGCTTCGCCCGAATCTTCGCAGCAAATTGTTTCTCATCCATTAACTCAGGCTGCGCTACCGCACCTTTCAAGAACTGAGGAACGACGACGGGCGGCAAAGGTTCAGCCCTGGTCTCTTCCACTGGACGAGTGATCGAAGGCAGGGCAGAAGTAAGGAAGCTATTAGCAGGAGCCGCAGGCATCTTCACACTTGCTTGATACTCAGGATGCTTTTCAAGGATGCGCTTCGTCAGATCATCATCGGAAAGCTCATCGTAAACCCCTTGATACTTTTGTCGAATACGAGCGGCGAAGTCAGACGGAGACAACAACCCATCATCTTGAGGCTCTGTCTCTGGCCTTTGGTTTTGCGCGAGTGCTGGCATCAGTTCAGAATCCCAAGCGGATCACCACGACGAGGCGAAGCCGTTGAAGGCGCACCACGACCGCCTCGACCACCTTGCCTTGCTTTAAGCCTACTGGCCGTCTGGTCGGCAACGCGCGCCGCTTCCAGTTCGGCACTACCATCTTCACCGCGACTATGAAGTGATGCAGCGCGAGCGCGAGCCTGTGCCGCTTCGTTCTCGTATTTATCAAGACGCCCTTGCTCGAATTTATCAAGGCCACCGCCACCACCGCCCCGTGAGCCACCACGACCGGAAGAGTGTCGAGAGTAGCCACGACCGCGCCCACCGCCACGACCAGCGAATTGCGCGTTACGCTGCGCCTCAAGCTCTAATTGTTTCTTTTGATATTCCGTCATCGGCGGGGCAGGCTTGCCCTCCAAATCACTGACCGGGAGTTGCTTCATTCCACCCTTGCCATCACTCACCAAGACCACTTGGCCGGGAGTTGCCACAGTCGGGCGATTCTGAGGGCTCCCAATCGCAGGAGGGGAATAAGGCGCACGCTCCGGTATCATTCCCAAAGGATAGCTAAGCTCTTTCGCACGATTAACAATCTCCATCGGAAATCCATCTACGGGCGCACCCTTCGGGTAATATTTCGAGATGATGCCAGCTAATTCCGTTCTATCTTTTGCCTTCTGAGCATCACGCTTGGCAGCCTCATCCCTTTGCAGCTTGGCGGCGTTATTGGCGGAGTGCTGCCCCATCACATCAAGGCGCGCGAGTTCAGATTCAATCTTCAGCGCACGACCTACCTTGCCATTCTGCTGCCTGACTTGCGCGACCTGTTTCAGTTCTTCGTCCCACTGAGAATGCACTCCAGCATAGATGCCGCCAGCCGCAGCCCCGCCGACGCCACCGCGAAGGAACCCTTGAAGGATGCCCAAGAACGTACTCTTGAGCTTTCCGTTCTTATCCACCGCTCGTGTATTTTCCAACTGGTAGAGCTTCACCAACTCTTGCTCAAGTTGAGCGCGGCGAGCCGATGCAGGGCTTGACTCGGGCGACGAAGGCGCAGACTCGGTTAGGCGTGCAACCGGAGGCTCAAACTCAGGCATACTCGCGCGACCCTCATACGTCACGTTGTTAGCCTGTACGGGTTGAGCAGCACGATCATTCGCGGCATTGGAGACAGCGTCAGCACGCGAGGGAGCAGGGATCACCGCGCTATCCACCTGAGCATCCTGTGGCATAGCCTGGACAGGTGGACGGCTCAGACGCGCCATCGCTGGCGGGGCTTCATCTAACACAGTTTGACCGGGTTCGAGACGCGGGCGAAGAACAGGTTGCGGCTCTTGCAGCCCGGCCATCCGACCGGGAGGCGGCATCACCGGCGGCGGCTCATCCAAAACAGTAGTGCCGGGAGGAACAAGGCGCGAGGGCGGCGGTGGCGGCGGTTGCTGGAAATCAGGAGCATTGAAAGAGAGTCGAGACGACATCTGTGGAACAGGCAAACGCGATGCCTGCTCCATTGGCGAGGCAGGTTGAGTATTAAGAATCTGGCGAGCGGTAGGCGCAGGAATGACACCGGCATCTTTGTTGATGAGCTCCATTCCCTCTTCACCAACAGCGACCGTCTCACCATCTTGAATCCGCTTCAATAATTCTTGCCATCGGCCACCACGAGCAAAGCCTGCAAATTGATTGCGCGTGTTCGGAGGCTGGCGAAAGATAGACAGCGCATTGTTAGGATTCATATTGCGAGTGAGCCGCCGCATTTCTGGTCCAGCGAATTGATTAGCAGCCGCAGGAGTTGGCTTCGGCTTCTGACGAAACAGATTGCCAACCAGACCAGTGCCGAGCGCGCCGAGTACGTCACCGATCCCCGACAGTCCCGTATCTTCCGGCTGTTGCATCCGCATGGGTTGAATTGGCTCGCTGCGAGGCATCTGCACTTGATTGGCCTGCACCGATTGCACATCGGCCTGACTCTGACGAGCAATGCGATCTCTCACCATTTCCATCTGCGCCTGCTGTTGAAGCGCACGCTGACGCACAGCTTCCATTTCAGCATCCAACGAGTTCATGCCTAACCTTGAACGAATGGCATTTATCGGAGAGTTAATCATTTCATCACCTCTGCATCAAAAGGAACTTTTCCCACATCAACACCAACCACAGGAGAATGAATCAACTGCATCACCCCGCGATTGATGAGCGGCAACAACGCTGCGCGCTCCGCTACTACCCACTCGGCACGCGCGGCGATTTCGGCATCACTCACATCGAACTCCGAGCGCGTCTTTTCACGCTGCGCCCGCAGATGCTCGATGAAGGGCTTGAGACCATCTTTATTGATGTCATCCATGAGCTTCTGAGCCGCTGGCACGCGCTCATGGATAGGAGTCCACAGCCACGTCTTCAGGCGACGATGCAGCTCATTCTCATGCGAAATCTGTTTAGACAGATCAGGGTAAGTAGTGGAGAACATCGCAATCTCTTCATCAAGAGAAACGACAGCCTCGACAGCCCACCTATGACGTTCAGCCTTTTCGCGCGCACGCCTCGCAGCATCAGCCTGCACGCGCAGAAAACTTTCATGCTCGCGCGCCACGTCGTGCTTTTGTTCACGCTCACAGAGCTTTATCAACAAGCTCAGGGCTTCGCGCTTGGCTGTCAACTGCACCACTGTTTGAACCTCAGTGTCCCAAGCGAAAGAATTAACGCCGCGCTCGACCTCTGCCAGTTGATCGCGCAGGCTTCCGAGCCGCTCATAAATCGCTTCCGTTTTCATCGCCGCCGACATCCTCTTACCCTCCAAACAAAAAGACCGCCCCAATAATTCGACGGGCAAACGTGCTGGTCGAACCCTGAGACGGACGGGATAAAACTTATCTGGTCCTTTTAATTTTCAAGCGAAGCAATCGCCTCGCGGAGTTCCCTTGCCTTGCGTTCCTTCGTTTTTAATCTGGCGACATCTTCCGAGTGTTCGATGCGCCATAGCTCATCGAATTTAGCGAGAACATCCGACACAGGTATTTTACCACCATTCCCATCAGAGGCAGCAGGCTTATTGTCACCAGCTCTATTTATTTTCACGCCTCGCTTCATGCCGCTTCCGGTGACTCAAATTGCTTGGCTCGCAGTTCAGCGTAACGACCCGCCGCGATCTTTAACCCCGGACTCAGTACCATGTAAGCGCGCGGATTCTCTACTTGTAGCCGCAGGATATTTTCAAGATGCTCGTTTACATCGCCGGGCTTCCAAATCTCAAGCGGCTTTTGTTTCTTCTTTTGCTTCATTCATCGCCTCGCGTTTCTGCCGCTCATAAATCACAGCAGCGGCTTTCGTCTTATCCTGCAACCTCGCATACTCCGCAGGTTGTTGCGCTTTCATCTTCAAGATTTGCTCGAAAATTGAATCGCGTCTGAATGGCTTCATCGTTTGCTCCTAGTTTCGGAAATTATTTCCGTTTTGAAAGTCAATCACTAAGGCTCTTATCAACGCTTGCCCTGACCGCTTCGAGCGCATCAACAACATCTTGCTTTGTGACACCAGCATGGCTATGCCGATAACGATTGACGATCTGGACAATTTCATTAGCAAGCTGAATTGAATCACCCGCAGGCAAGCCGCCTGTCCGAAACGTGCGAACCATCAAGACGGCATCACGAGTCGCAGGCTTTCGCTCACAGAGTTCAGAAGCTACAGCGCGCAGATCGTCGTCATTTTCTATCCGACCAAGCTCCGTCAAGATCGTCGGCTTCCAATGCTTACCACCACCGTCTGCCATTACCTTTTCTTCATCAAAGAGCCACTTGTAATCACCTTCACTGAGAATGCCCAGCGCACGATGCCGATAAAACACATTCATCTTAGAACGGCGTGGAGTGCTATCGGTGAAGAGTCCGAGAGCAGTAAAGACGGCCTCCTGCTCAACGCTCATCAGGGAAGGGCGACCGCGACCGATGAATACTGCTTCATTTGAAGCAGTTGTTTCGGAAATGTTTTCCGTTATTACCGCGCTCATGCTGCCACCTTTCTGCGACGCACACGCCTCGCTTCCGCGATCCGCTGGACTTCCAGGGCTTCATCACGCCGAAACTTATCCGAGACAGCAGGGTAAGGACAGCGCGCAACTTCATGCCCGATGGATTCGCACCGCGAACAATGATTGTCATTACGTAATGACATTTCTGGTTTTTGCACCAATGGTGCAAAACTCTCACCAAGACCTTGAGGCCAGCCGCGAAGCAAATCCCACACTTCGGCGCAACCCATTTCTTCATAAGCCCGTTCAAAAGCCCGCTCGTCGCTTATTCCAGCGTCCATGTATCTGAAAGCACGCTCGCGCATCTCGAAATCGTATTCCTCGCGCACGTCAGCAGATGCGACCGGAGCAACGCCACCCGAGCGCGGAGCTTTGACTACCTTTTCACGCCAACGGCCAGCTTCCTTTTCCGCAGCCATCACACCATGACAAATGAGCGCGAGCCGAGCATTCACAACCATATTCGGATCGTGATTCATAGCTGCACCCCCTTCTCTTCCCGCGTCAACCGCGCCGTTAAATTGCCCCAAACCCGCTCGGCCTCTTCAGCACTCATTCCAACAGGAGCAACCACACCGAATACAGCGCCAGAACTTTCAGACCAATGGCTAAAAGGCGACAACTCTTTGTGCAGACCGAGCCGGGAAGTTTCCAAAGTGCCATTGCGTAATCGCCGGATAGTCTCTCGACAAGTAGAACAGGAGCAGATTTGACCCCCACAGGGACACTTGAGGCCGGAAACAGACTCAAAAGTAACGACGCGAAGGCAATCACGGCATAGCCGTTCGACCGTCCGACTATCAGTTGCTTTTACCACCACAACATCTAGGGGCGGCTTTTCGTAAGTTGTTGATTTTTCTTGAGGCGAACTTTGACCGCCACTAAATAGAGTACTGGAAAATTTTTCCACCACCCCCTGTTTTCCACCCTCAAAAGGCGCTTCCATGCGAGATTCGGGAGCGGAAACGTCGGAGATTTCAGGCTCCGCAACTTCCACCTGTTCTCTTAATGTATTTGCATGGAAGTTGGAAGGCTTAAACCCGTAGGCTTCGCTTGTGGCTATAAACGCCACGTTGACCTGCTCAAGCAGTTCAAAAACTTCGTCATAATTGGGATTTACAACGATTTGTTTTAGAGCAGACGCGCGTTCAAGGGCAGCGGTTGCGCTTTTTAGTTTCTGCGCCAGGATTTTCTTGTCATCTTGGGGAGGGCGCTTTTTCGCCTTTCGAGGCGGGAAGGCAGGAGCGCAATCCGCAACCGTGTGGGCAGCTTTTCTCAGAGCCATTGAGCGATCTTTGGCGTACTCAGGAGAAAGCCGCGCGTCCATCGCAGTTTCTACGCCCAACACGGTAGCGTGGCATCGGTAAGCATGGGGGAAAGACTCTCGCGTATCTGGATGCCGCCAGTTATCTTTAACCTCGCAGAGAACGGCGTGATCTTTCCATGCGCGCCACTCGTTACGGTAGTTCTGGACAGTCTTGGTCGAGCGCCCCATGCGCTTCGCTAAATCCTTGTCAGTGACGAACTCAAAATCAGGACTTCCCGCAGTAGCACCAACGACCGCATCAAGAAATGCCCGCAGGTGCAAAGGCAACTTCAAGTCAGTGGCCGTCAACGATACCCCGTCCGTCACGTCGGCATAATCAAGAGCGAGCCGAGCGGCAGCGGTAGACGCCTCGTCTTCGCCGCCAGCGAGTACCTTACTAACTAATTTCAGATGCCCGCGCTTCTCTTCGGCATCTTTCCGACGCTCGTATTCTGCCTTGTCGTAGTCGTTGAATTTCGGTTGCTTCATGCCGCTATCGCTCCCTTCACGTTGGATTGAGCGAGCGCGACGACAAGATCATCAATACCTTTAGCATCTTCCGCCCACGTCCGAACCACATAAGGCACGCGGGCAGCGTCAAGCTGTAACATCAATCTTTCGAGTGCAGCCCTGACATCCTTATTCGTGAACCAATCCTGATCGTAAGCAATGATGATTTGCTTATCAGGAAACTTAGCCTTGAAAGTCTCACCAAACTTCCCGCCCCACTGAGTAACACCACCCGACGCAATGAACGGCACATTGAGATAGTGAGCTGCGATGTCGGCTTTCAATGCCCCTTCGGTCAGCCATACCTCACTGGCCTTTTCAAACAACTCAGGTCGTGCGAAATGGAGCGGAGCGCCTGACGTTGTTCCGTCTGTGTATTTATCTGGAGGTGTGGAGAACCATCGAAACTTTTGCTTCTCAATCATCACGTCCATGCGATACATCATGCCGAGAATGCGCCCGCGCGAATCTCGATATGGCACGAAGAACCCCGGCAGACATCGAACCACCTGCCACTCGCCTTGATAGCGGTAAAAGCCGGGAACGCCCGCCAGCCCCAAAGGTGCAAGCTCGCGCACGAGTTGCCTTCTCTCATCGTCCGAGAAGACGGACTTGTAACAGCCAGCTTTAATCAGTTCGTCCGGTAGCCCTCGACGGTGCAGATCGTCACGATGGCGAGGCAGCAGGAGCAGCAGGGAGAGCAGAGCTGAGTAAACCTCGTGCAGATGATCGGCGCTCGCGCGCTCGACAACCTTTACTTGCGGCGCAGGCTTTTCAACGAAGCGCGGAGCGGTTTGAACATCGTCCGCGAAGTGCAGATAAGTTACACCGTCACTTGCTTGTTTTTCTGAATAGACCTTGCCGCAGAAACGAATGCGACGATCAGGCGTATAGGAGCAAGGCCAGCCCTTTGACCCACATATCAAGCAAGGAGTCTTGGAAGTCGCGCGAATAGGAGTTGCCATCACTCACCCCCTTTCACGCCGGAAAGAGGGTGGCGACGGCGAACCGAGGCGAGCGAGCGCCATTCACGGCCCCGCAGAGCGGGCGACCGGAGGCGCAATTTTAGTGAAAAATCAGCCGCGCGATGGTTGCGGCGGGCTAGAGGTGTGATACAATCCTGAGTGTGCATGGTACGTACCCTTTCACTTCGTTAGTCTGACAATCTGCAATCTGCTTCCTGCTTCCAACAGGATTCACGTCAAGGCCGAGAGCGATCAACTCTCGGCTTTTGACGTTTTGGCTTCTTAAAACTTCAAACATTGCTTCTCAAAAAGGTTCAGCCCCTACAACGGTGGACAGTTCCGTCATAAGGGCTGAGCCGATCTCGCCGCCCTGGGCAGGGTAAGGGCGAGAAGACTAAAATCTTATTTTTGCTGGTCTGTCCTAACCAGTGGGCTATAAAGCCGCTGTCAATGATCGCAGTATAAACTGAAAGGACTCATCTGAATTTAGGCGTATCTATACACACTTAGGCGTATCTATACATCTAAGCCCAAAAAGCAGAAAAGCCGCCTCCATTCAGTGAATCGCTCCATAGGGACGCGCTAGACTGAACAAAGACGGCTGATCTGGCAGTAATGCCAAAAGAACCTATAAGTCCGTTTTCAAACAGGTGTACTATTCGCCTGTTCGTTATAATCTCAAAACTCTTTTTCACGACTCATGGCCTCGAATCTTCTTGATTCGCCGCCAGAGTGCGTGGTAAAAGATTCTTAGCGGCGAAAGCTGCAAACCAAAGCAACTTGAGGTGGCCTGACCCGAAAAAGATGGCTGCCTCTTGTTGTGCCTAACTTATACTCTTCTAAAATACTCTACGCAATAGCCTAGATTCGCCAAAAATCCCCGGCATTTATGGCGTATTTCTATTTCGTGTATCCAAAGGGTAAAACTGACTTTGGAAGGCTTTCAAGCTCAGGCTTTATCACTTCTTGCCAGCCCCGACCCAAAACCTTCAGTCTTTTACTGAGGCAGTTTGTGGTCAAACCGAGCCGATCAGCGACAGACTTCAAGGCAGGGACAGCACTTTTGCCCCTTTCACTACCCATCATCTCAAGCGCAACTTTCCAGACATTACCGGCAAGCCCCTCGGAAAATTCCAGAGGACGACCTTTAGAGCGAGTCTTCATCCGAGCTTTCAGGAAGTTTTCAATATCGGCCAACAACAGCTGAAGAATAGCGCGGGTTCCCTTTTCTCGCTCATCGGCGTCTTCTTCAAGGTTGCGTATAATCGCAGTAGCCGAAGCCGTCAAAGCAATATTAAAAATCTTCACTAACAGGTGCGGAAAAGCGCGAACGAAAAAGGCATTCATATCATTTAGAAGCGGAAAGCCACTTTCATCGGCCATCAGTTCAGTCCAAATATCTTCCTTGCTTTCATTCTTGCCTTCTAATTGACTCTGCCTCCACGCGCTATCAACTATACATTCAATGAAAATATCGTTGAGGTTGATTTTATCAATCTGCGCGCTTACAACAGTCGGAGAATCAGCCAACAGAGGGTTAACAATCCTTAGACGGTAGGTCTGAGGCCCACCAGCAAACAGAGCTTCGGGATTATCATACTTGAGCAGATCAGCCTGCACGTCAGGCCGCTGGCGCGCAAGAGGCTCCGGTACTTTGTCTTTCACTTCGCCTAAATATTCATCTTGTGCTACAGCCAGATCATCCAAGTCAGGCAACTCATCATCTGCACCCAACGACGCGACAACATCTTCAAAGGTAGGAATATCTTGCGGCTCGAAGTAATCAGTAATTGACGGTTCTTTCGTCTCTTCCGTCAATTCATCCAGTAACTCATCATATTCATCTGGCGAGTCTTTATCTTTCGACATACAAGCCCCCTGCTAAACTCCCTGCTTTGGTGGTCAGCCCGCCCGATCCGCGCAGGGTTGCGAATCTTTCCTCATCACCAGTAGTTGCAACTATCCGAGACGAGTAAGGCGGGCTGAGATTAAAGGGATTATACCATGCCGCGCCACCTGTCACGCCACCTGGCGCGTCTTGTCGCGGCTCTTTTTTGTGGTTAATTTCGGCTAACCGCTTCCCTTTTTAGCGCGAACTTCCGCGAACTGCTTTTTAACCTGGCGAATTTCCGACACTACTGGATGCTGCTTTTGCCCTTTTTTACGCCCAAGTTCGCCCAACTTCATAATAGATGTGTCGCAATCTGTTTGCATGGGGTTACTCTGCTTGCATGGGGTCACTGAGTTTGCAAGGGGTCACTTGCATGGGGTTTCCTTCACCGCCCCCTTCTTTCCACATTCGTTCATGGGGTTAGTCGTCGTTCATGGGGTTATCAAAAGCTGTAACGCTATGTCCCGCAACGACTCCCCTTTTTTGTCTGAAAACCTCCGCAAAAGTCTGCCCCCGAAGGTTCGTACACTCGAGCCTTTTTATACTGCCGTAAAATCGGCACAGCCTCAGCATTTCTCAGCACTTTCTTGTGAATTATAAAGGCAAGATTCTTGCTTTTTCTTGCTTTTTATAGGTGTAGGTTTTTGTAGGGTTTTGCCCTTCGCGCTGCTTTCTAATCAGATCGAAAATACCAAGTTTTGTTAAGTTCTGAATGTTAAGCTTTGTTAAGTTCTGAATATCACTATTTGTAGCACAAGACTAACTTTTGTGAATCGGCAGAGTAATCATTCTCGCCAATATCCACATCAGGAAACCTCGCCTTGACCCTGCGCGCCAAACCACCTTGAGACGGATGCTTGAGGTTCTGGCGCACCGAATCATATTTCAACCATCCTTCAGGGCCGTCTTCACCCGACGCTCCGCTCATCAAGCTATCAGAGAGGAATTGAAGGCATACCATCCCCATCGCGTCAGGCGCAGGCGCTTCCTCTTTTTTTACGTCGCACTTTTTGGCGATGTCGGCAATCGAAGCGTCTTTTTTAGGTGTGCGAACAGGCAAAAGACCACCCTCTTTTTTTACGTGTCGCATATCCGACACCCCCGTAGCACAAAGCCGCCGTTCCGCATCTTCTCGCGCCGCCGCTTCCGCTCGCTCGCCCGAACCCATGTAAACGGATCGCACGCGGCCACCTTCACGCACTTTGCGGTAATAGCATCGCTTTCCCGCTCTGATCTCCCATCCCATTGTAATCACCCCCAGGGCTGATTATGCCGTAGCACAAAAGGGATGTCACGACAGACTGGCGCGTCTTGTCACCCCTTTTTTATAGCGTCTCCGTTTTCTTCGTTTTCTCCGTTTAGTTTCCTTTTTTAGACCCAACTTGACCCAAGCCTACAGAGAACGAACGAAAGCCCGAACCTCAGACAACCTTAAAACTTTTGCCCCGCGCTTCCCCACTGGATAGAGCTTGAGCTTTTCTTGTGCTACAGCCCGCCTGAGAACGGCCATTGACAGCCCGAACTCGTCAGAGGCTTGTGCGTAGGTTAGAAAGCGATCATCCAGCAGCCGACGATCTTCCAGCATTGAAGCCAACAGCCCCAAAGTCTCCTGCATTTGTGAGGCTTTCACTAGAGCCGTGTCAGATGTCGCGTCAGGTGTCGCGGCTGGACGCATGAGGGCATGGGGCTTGGTCTTTTCCAGATAGGCCAGCAAGTCGGCCTCATCATATCTGGCTTCATCGCCCTTCTTACCTCGCTCAT
>MWWK01000024.1_pt1 | contig 20434 bp, 20 predicted proteins | sample 1047241 | NCBI WGS metagenome assembly MWWK01 (sample SAMN06349964, study PRJNA376086) | soil metagenome | isolation source: BG12-3 sample Antarctic (ecotone) soil | place: Antarctica | reverse complement strand
TACTTTTGTTTGTGCAAGTGACGTGATATGGAAGAATCGTTTCAAGAGTATCGAACTCATTTAGTTGCTGCCGAACAAAAAGCCCAGGAGGATTACGACAAAACCGTAATTTCTCTTTCGGGCGGCGCGCTCGGAATTTCTTTTGCTTTTATTAAGGTATAATCGGCGATCATCCGAGTATGTAATTAAAAATTAGAACCTGGAAAAATCTAGAATTGAGGCGCGGCGAAATGCTTAAGATTTGTTAAGATTTTGGACTTAATAGTCTGTAAATTAAATTTTGTTAGTTTTTGCATTATCATTGATGACCTGTTCATAATGACGTTTCAACTTTTTCCGTGATTTCTCGATTGAAAACTGCCACTCTATTTTGATGGCTTTTTCAGTTCGTTCTTTGACAATCGCTAAGACCTGGCATTCTAACTCTTCTTTGGTTGGAATGCGTCTGTCCAAACAAAGTCGGGCAATTGCGGAGAACTCGATCTCGATCATATTTAGCCAACTCGCCTTTGGCGGCGTGTAATAAAATTCAAACTTCTGCGCCAAGCGAAATGCCTCCTCAGCCGGAAACGCTTCGTAAAAGGCACTGGCATTGTGGGTGTTCAGATTATCAAGGACGACTCGAATTTTCTCCGCTCCGGGAAACTCCTCTGCCAGTCGCCTGAAATGCAGCGCAAACTCTTTTTTGCGTCTTTGGTCAAAGACATCAACAATGCGTCTGCCCGTCAATGGCTCAATGGAAGCCAGCAGATTGCACGAGCCGTTCTTTTCGTAGGCGTAATGCTCACGCGCCGCTTGCCCGGCTTTCATCGCTAAGGCGGTGACCGCTTCGCCAATCAGAAAACACGGTCGCTCGTCATAGCACAGCACGGGAAAGAGCGGATCATACGGCAAACTGTAGAGCCATAAAATGCGCTCCATTCGAGCAATAAAAACTGCATCCATTACGCCAATACACCACGTCTTTTTGAGATGCGGCTGAAGCCGGTTTTTTTTAGAATCGCTCCGACCTGAGAATGCGAAACCCGTTCGCACAAATCAAGTTCGACGGCTTTGTCGGCGAGCAATCGCAAACTCCATTTGGCATAACCGGGCGGGGCAGCCGAGCAAGCTAAAGCCGTCAGTCGGGCGCGTTCCACGCCGTCGAACTCAATCGGGCGACCCGTCCGCTTTTGGTCGTCGAGAAATTCCAAGCCGGTTTCCAAGTAAGCCGCGCACCAACGCGAAACGGTTTGCGGGACAATCTGAAAAGTTTGCGCCACGCTCTGAAAAGACCCGCCTTGATGCAGTTGCAGAAGCCCCCCGGCGCGACGGAAAACTCGTGCCGGAAGCTGCCCTCGGCTCAAAAGCGTTGTCAAATATCGTTCATCGGTTGCGGTTAGTTTGATGTGTTGTTTCTTCATAATAAAAAGAAACGACTAAAACTGAACAAAATTTAATTTACAGATTACTTAATAAAACACAATATCCGAGTGTCAAAATCCACCCTTTTTGATACTGTTTTGAAAGGTTCTTTCATTTAAGGAACAATTTTTAATTTTTATTGTCTAAAGAGTCATTATGAAACGCTTTCCGCTTTTACTGTTTGCCTTCGACTTAATAAACCAAGTTAATTCAATGAGAATTTTTACCTTTCTTTTGCTATTAAATCTATTCAACGTCAGCATCTTTTCACAGACGAATAACTCAGCCGGAACCGTTACCATTGGACTATTTGAAAGACTTTCATCTTTAGACGCTTTAACTTCCACGATGATGGATCAAGGAACAGAACGCCTCCGAATTCTGCTATTTAATTCCTTAGTTAAAAAGGATGAAAAACTTGATTATGTCGGCGATCTAGCACAACAGATTAAAACTTCTGAAAACGGCAAAACTATTACATTCATATTACGCGATGATATAAAGTTTCACGACGGTAAATTATTAACCTCCGCTGATGTTAAATATACATTCGACGAGCTTTTCAAAAGTAACAGCTATAAAAGGAGCGTCTTTTTTGAAACTGCCGATGGTAATCAAATCCCTGTTCTCACCGGTATTGAAACTCCAAACTCGTCAACCATCAATTTTGTGTTAAGCCGGGGTTCTTTGAGAAACCTTTTTTTATCATATCTTGTAATGATTCCGATTATTCCTGATGGTTCTGCCGTACGACAAAAAACGCAGCCCAACGGAACCGGTCCTTTCAAATTCATTGATTTCAATCAGAAAGAAAATCTTATTCATTTACAGGCAAATACCGATTACTTTGAAGGCGCACCGAAAATTCAAAATATCCGTATTAAAACTCTCCTCGATCCGACTGAGCTGCAAACTAAGCTGCAAAGTGGCGAAGTTGACCTAGCATATCCGATTGAGAATTTGCCGCCGAAAGTTTTGGACATTTTAGGTCAAGACCCGAAGTTGCGGCTAGAACAATTTAACGGTTCAAATATCGTTTATTTGGGATATAACACACAATCGTCGATTCTTAAGAATGTAAAAGTTCGCCGTGCGATAGCTTATGCCATTGACCGCCAAAGAATCATCAATGAAGTTTTAGACGGACAAGCGAAAATCGCCCATTCAATGCTCCCAGTTGAATCCTGGGCTTATTCAGAAGCGACGAAATACGATTATAATCCCGAGCGAGCTAAACAACTTCTCAAGCAAGCCGGCTATAAAAAGGAGCGGATTTTATTCAGCGTTTCATCGGGGAATGTAATTGTTTTCAAATATATACAGGTGGTTCAAAGTATGTTGCGGGAAATTGGACTAAGAGTCGAAATAGAAACTCTCGAGCCGAGTGCCCTGCGTACTCAATTAGTGTTCGGACAATTTCAAATGACGACAGGCAGATGGGTAGGTGGCAATCAAGATCCTCTGTTTCTGAAAGATTTGTTCTGGAGCGGCGCGATTCCCGGCAGAAAATCAGCCTGCTGCAACCGCAGTCGATACATTAATCAACAATTCGATCAAATAATCGAACAGGCGGTTGAAACAGCTGACCGCGAAAAGGCAAGGATTTTATACGCCGATGCACAGACCATCGTCAACAATGATATGCCTGTATTACCACTTTGGTATCCGGCAAATATAATCGTTTACAACAAACGAATCTCTAACATTAAGATCAGTTCGGACGGAGATTGGAATTTTGTGAAAGATTTGACGGTTAACGACGAATAAAGAATCTGCTAGGAGAGTGTCAAAACCGACCCTTTTGAGACGAACTTTGCGGTATAACAACTAGTTGGATTACTACGCTTGTTCTGAAAAAAGTCCTTTACTGTTGAGCGCAATTTTGCTAGTTTTAAAGTTGCCTTCAAACTCAACTCTCTTAAGACAAGGAATCATACTATATGTCAAAACTTCTTGGTTTAGCTTTCTTTGCAATAACTTGTGCAATTGGAATTGCGGTGACATCGCTGCCATCGACCGAATCTTGGTTTCATCACGAATGTCAAAGATGGGGAGACATAGACCCGTCAAGAAGATTCTACACTCTTGCCGAAGGACAGGAAATAATGGGACGACGAGTTCGTTCCGCTGATCCAAGTTCATTTCCCAACAATGTCGGTCGCGCAGTTTCGCTTGACATGGTAGAAAAAGACAAATTCTTTGTTGTCATCTATTGGGATGTGACACCTGAGAATGGAAAATATGGCTTGCGTTATTACGACCGAGATTATTATGAAAGTAATCTTATTGAAGAGTAGAGTTGACTGTAACGGCGCAACCCAACAGTCAAATGGACGTGAGGCGAGAACAGCAACTTTCGAGCAGTCTCATAAACGCTCCATTTTGAAACTTCAAAAAAAGGCTGATTTTTACCGTATCCCAAAAGCTAAAATAGGGCGGAGTTTTGAAACTTTGATTATGGGATGAGTTTCGGGAATGTTTTACTAATCATTTCAAGATTTTTCGAGTAGGAGTTTCAAAAGTCCCGAAAACGGGCGGATACTGTTGCCGAATTCAAAATCGTCAATAAAAACTAAAAATGAACCGTCGAATTTGCGGCAATTTAATTGAACTTATTTTATCCAAAATGAATTCGGCAATAGTATCACTCGGCGTATAAAAAGTATTATACGCGTAGCGTCGCTTTCTGTTCCTTTCCTCCGTCAACCCCTTCTTCACTTATAAAATCGCTAATTATTTCAGCGCGGATCATTCCATCAATAACCATTTCGAGCGTTTTTCTTTTGCTCGGCTCTTGGTTTTCAGGAGCATTTAAGATTGTAGCTTTTTTCATTTCCCAAATTTCTGAGCGATCTTTTTCCGTTAGGTTGTTAAGTCTCTCAGTTGCTCGATCTCTAGCCCTACCTTCTTCAGCTTGAATTTTCCGTTTTTGCTCCGCTTCTTTGGCTCGATCTTCGGTTAGCTTTTTAATTTCAGCAACTTTGGATTTTTCAAAGTAACTCGGCGGCGGCTCGTAACTTTCCGTAACGGCTTTAATGAACAGCCCTGCCACGTTTTTGGCATTGGTTAGGTCTCGGTATGGGAAGTATTCAATTTCGCTCTCTACCGCTTCCCTGTTGCTTTTAACAAGGCTCCGTGCCTTGCTCTCTCCTACTCCGAACTCTCGCATTTTAGAAACTAGCTTTTCGTCTGCTTCCGAAAATGAAAGTTCAACGTCCGGGATTAGTGCTGGACGCGGCTCGTCCGGTATAAGCGATGGCTGAACCGGATTTGATTTGATTTCCTTTGCTCTTGGCAAAGGTTTTCGGGTGGCTAGTGTATGTTCCCCTTTCGCTTTCTGACCAGGTGTATAGGTGAATAACCAGTCTAGCGTTCCGGCTTCATCTCTTATCTTTTCAAAAGCTATTTTTTCAATGTAGCCGCTTTCCAAGTGTGGCTTATGAAGTCGATACATCTGCGGTCTGACCTGTTCCCAATCAAAAAAGCGCGTCTGCGGCGCGTAGGTGCAAAACTCTGAATAAAGCATTTTGGCGGTGCGCTTATACTTTACTGCGGCAAACATTTGATAACTGAGAAGTTCATAAAGCCGTTGTGCTACTGGCGAAAGTTCTTTTAGATAATCGTAATCAAGGGGGCGCGTCTGCGCTGAATTAAGAATTTCTCGGTAAATGTCGTGAAGCAAAATATACGTTCCGTCTGACTTATCGCCGTTGGGTAGTTTTTCGCCCGTAAAAATTACCGCATACCGGGTGTCTGCGATCTCAGTAGTTCTTTCCGTTCCGTCTTTTGCTTTATAAGTGAATTTGGCTGTTATTCCAGCTAAGGCATTTTGAATTAGTGCGTTTTTTATGCGGTCGGTATTCCCGGTATTCTTAAAACCGACTTCCTCCGCAAGCTCTCTCAAACTTCCAAGTTTGAGCAACTTTGGAACTGGTTTTCCTGCCTCGTCTATTCTCCGATTTATAATCAAAGTGTCAATTTTGTAGGCTAGTGGATCGGGCGGATTTTTAACTTTCCATCTGGTTGTTAATTCCCCTTCCGAATTGTGGAGTTTTATCTCAATTGAAACTTTGCCGGATTTTGAAAGTCGGTGAATCGGAAAACGAGAAAGCGCGGTTTCCGTTCTGATTATATCTTTTGGAATTATTTCCAAGGCTGAATCTGGCATTTCCAAATGAATTTACAGGAACAACAACAGCAAAAGCAAAGCTACTCCGTGTTGTTGTTGTCTTTTAAGTCTATATGTCTATATGTCAGCGTCCGATAACATTTTTATAATCAATGGTTTAGCTATTATTTTCGTAACTCAAAGTGTGCAATTCCGTAACTCTTATTGTGCATTGTCGTAACCGTTATTGTGCAAGTCCGTAACTCAAAGTGTGCAAAGCCGTAACTCAAAGTGTGCGGTGTCGTAACCGTTATTGTGCAACATTATTTAAGTAAAACCGTAAAAACTTATTTATGTTTTTACGGTTTTGTTAGTTTACGGGAAATTTTTCTTCTAACATCGCTAAAACTTCTTCCCTCATCTTTACTCGTTTTAGAGCGCATTGGCTTTTAATTCGGGCATGTAGAGAAACCGGAATATCAATCGTAAATCTGGCAGTTGATTTCTTCTCTGGCTCGTGTCCGTTGGTGGTCAAAGCTGCGCCCTGTGAAACCCAAGCATCAGCATTAAGTTCTTGGGCGTTGTTCCTATTAGGCTTGGTTGACATTGTAACTTTCTTGCTCATTTTTCATTAACTCCATTATCTCGTTTGTTAGTGCCTCGATCTCTTGGCTTGCCTGGTTCTCTGAGCCTGATTCTAAAACGGTCTGTCCGACGGCTGCGCTTTCGGCAAAGCCAACTCTCTGACAAATATGCGACTTCAAAACTGGTAATTCGTATTCTGTGAGTGTTTCGACGACATCACGCCCAATTGCAGTATTTACGATTTTACGATTAATTACAAAAGCGGCTTTAAGGTTTTCCTTAAAACTTCTAACTTCTGAAATTAAATCAACAATTTCTTTTGCTGCCCAAATATCATAGGGCGACGGCTGAACTGGAATAAGGACTAAATCGCTTGCGGCAATCGCTGACCGGGCAACGTCATAAACTCGCGGTGCGCCGTCAATCACGACAAAATCAAAGTCCGCTCCAATTTTTGGTAGCTCTTTATGAAGGATCGCCTTCGGCATCCCAATAACTGAAATAAGCGCGTCGTTATCTTCACTCCGGCTTAATGACCAATCAAGCGAGCTTCCTTGCGGATCAGCATCAACTAGCAAAACTTTTTTGTTTCGTTGGGCTAAGGAAGTAGCCAGGTGAACAGCAAGCGTAGTTTTTCCAACTCCGCCTTTTTGATTTAATAAGGAAATTATCATTTACGTTTTTAAGCTTTTGTAATTTTACGGTTCGGGTAAAATCGTAGTTGTTCTGGCAGTTTCCCGTCAAGAAGGGAAGTCGGATTTTGAATCTTAAAAACGTATTAAAATATTAATGAAACTATGAGGTAGAGAGGGTAGAGAAGTGCCGCCGCGTTTTCATATCCTCAAGAAAGCGAAGCGTAAAAACTTAAAATCGTAAAAGCGTAAATCATTTTTACAGAAAAACCTTATTAATCTGCGGCTAATCTGTATTCAAAATCTTCTTGTTTTAGAACAAGTCCATCCTTCAATTTCTGGCTTACCTCTTTTCCGCCGGGCATCATCGGCAGCATTTGAAAATAATTGCGGATCGCAAAGTTAATTCCGGCGAGACACGTTTTAGCTTTAATCCAGTTCTGAGGGCTGAAAACTCTATTTTGTGGCTGCACTTCATTAGCGGCGGCTTCAAGTGCCATATTCAAACTTAACCCGCTGATCTTAACTATTTCTTCAACAAGTCCGCTTTCTCTTGCTCGTTCTAAACAAACGCTAGGGGAGGGAACTCGGTCAACCATATTGTTAGAGATAGCAAAACACATTGAAACGCCGTAAAGCTGATGAAAGGGGGCATACGCTTTCATTACAAGTAACGTCTCATTTAATCCAAGCGGGTTATCATTCGTCCAAGTTTTGGAAACTTCTTTCATCCAAGTATTTAATGCTTGGGCGTTTTCCGGTTTGTAGTCGCGCTTGAATAGAATTTCAAAATACTTATCAAAAATCTTCGTTTCACCGTAAGAAATGTTAGGGCGTTGCGAGTGCCAAGCAATCAAGTATTTTCCGAAGTCTGACAAATCAATAACAAAATTCTGGTCTTTGTCAGCGGGAGCTTGTTCACCTCGTTTAGTAATGAAATATCCTGACGGATATTTCAGTTCAAATGACCGTCTAAGATTCAAAACGCGCTTATCATTACTTCTCAAATCTCTAGGTTTTACAGCGCTTTGTGAATTTGTATTAATACTGATTCTATCGGCTCTTTCTCGCTGTGGAATTTCATAGAAACGGAACATTACAAAGGTTTCATCAAGCTTTTTAACTGTTTCGCTACAACTCAAAATTGTGTTGAGAGATTGGCAACCATTAACGACACTCAGCCCACTCATTTTAAGTTTTTCGTCTTTGATTTCCATTTTGTTGCAAATGGCGGTTATGCCGTTATGGAAAAAGAAAAAATCTCTGTGTTTGTCACCTAAAATTGTTTGCCGAATTCCTTTGTTTACCGCGTTACTGATGCCGAGACTTTGCCGGACATTTTTTTGAAAAAGTGAACCGTCTTTCACGCCCGGAAACAAAATACAGTCTTTCAAAGGAACTGCCGCTAAAACTACCTGAGTTCCGGCGATGATCTCCGAAAAATATTTGCAATCGGATAAATCGAGCGCGTAATTAATTGAGGGATTATCTGTTTCTACTGAAAGCTCGTAACGCCTGTTTAATTCGGTTTCATCAATGACCGTTATAGTCGCGTCAAAATCTTCATTTTCAGAGAGTTTTGCTAACTGAATTTGAAAACTTTCAAGGTCGGTTTTTGCTGCTTCCGTCAGGTTCGACGTTGTAATTAACTCAAATACAATTTCGTATTCATCATCTAAGGCTTGGGCGACTTCGGAAAGTTTCCTTTGAAGTTTTACATTGCCGACATTTTGAAGGCGAACAAGATCACGAAGCTGCATCCAAGAAGAAAGAACTTCGCGCAACGGCTCGGCATCAACCGAACCACTCGAAATGTATTTTCCCTGAATGATGTAAATAGTGGATTTATCATTATTAATGTAAATCGCATCAATTTGTTTATCATCTGCCCCGTCGGTGATGTCGTCGCGGGTTTCATTCATATCTCGTAAATGAATGTTTCGCAGATAGGGGTTGAGGGAGGAAAGGAACAGAAAGCGACGCTGCGCGTATAATAAGTATTATGCGTTGAGTTTTTACTGATTTCCCGCTAAAAACAGCTAAAATTGGGTGATTATCTACTGAAAAACTACTCGCATAATAAAATCCGTTTGAAAATCCATTTTCTACTAAATTTCTAAAAAAAGCTCTAAAACCAATATTCACATCATATACGGGAACTAAAGTGTTTTATTATACGACGAGCGTCGCTTTCTGTTCTAAAACTACTTGAACCCCAGATACCACGCAACAAAACGCTGTCCGTCGTTGGCAAAGTTTTGTTGAAAAAATTGAGCCTGAATATCGTCTTGGATTTTGCTGTAAATAGACATGAGAGTTTTCTTAGATTATCAGACGCCCCGACTATTTAACAATTTTGAGGTAGCTGATTAATTGTATACTGAAGATATTTCTTACCATCCTGAGAAAATGCCCAATTAGGGTGCATTACACGCGCTCACTCCACGCGAGCGCGGAACGGTTCGGGTCACCGTCAACAAGAAGGGTTTTTCCCATTTTTTGAAAGTAAGCCGAAAGATGTACTGCGGTCGTCGTCTTTCCTACTCCGCCTTTGAAACTTGCGATTGATACGAGTTGTTTTGTTGATGAAAACTTTGCCGCTCGTGTATTTCAGCTTTTACTTTTACTCTTGATTCGGACTTAAATAAAGTTCGCTTCGGTAATCGTCCAATCCTAATTTAACGAGTTGCAGCCAGCCTTGTCTGCCGAACAAATTTCTGTTGACGGCGTAGCTTTCGGCGAAATAAACGTAAGATTGAAAACGCAAGCCGAGAGTTTCGAGTTCGATTTCGTGCGCGTAAGCGACGATTCCGCCGCCGAGAGTCGAAAACTTTTCCTGATAACCGCTTTCGACATCAATCGCCAAAGAATCAGCTAAAGTTCGATTAAAAAGGCAAAATTCCGCGCCCGTGTCAACTTTTGCCGGACAAACCTGCTCGCGGTTTCCGTAGCGCAAAATTGCATTGATTGTAATGCCTGTTTTAACTGACGGATAAATTTCTTTATTTTGAAATTCAATTTGAAAACTCATTCGCGCCACAAGCCTCCGCTAATAAACGGCGGACGATTGTCGCCTTCGACGAAGAGAATAAACGCGCCGACGACGCCGAGTTTTTTCAGTTTTGCGGCAAGGTCTTTACCGTTTTCGCTGACGGCAATCAGTTTGTCTCCGTCGAGCGCAATATACTTGCCGTCGTATTCATCGCGGTTCGCGGCAAGCCATCCATATTCAAGCGAAAGGTCGCGGACAGGCAAATCGGCAGCGATAATTTTGGCGGGAAACTTTGCGTTCGGGTCGTCGTCTTTCGTATTAAGCCACCGGACGAGTGCGTTGTCAGGCTGTTCGGTTGCGCTCGATTCGGATTCTTCGGCTTTTTCTTCGAGCAAGGTAACGACCGCCCGCGTTTTGCGCGTGATGGTAACGGGTTCGAGCAAAGTTACGACTCCGTTCGTATCAATTTCGGCTTCGACTGCGATTAACATTTGAAATTACCTCTCGCGTTTGATTTTAGCACGCGCGCCGAATCATTTCACAGAATTCACGCCCTAGAGTTCGGCTACTCTTTGTTTGATTTCGGTTTAGATTAAGTTTGACTTCCCACCAATGGAAAACCGCCGTGTTCTCCGATTGTTTCGTCAATTTCCGTCATCAGACGAATTGTTTCCGCGAGCGCGACGGCGATTTTGCCGTAGTGGGCGATGTCTTTGGCGGAGAGGGTTCGCGCTTTTCGGTCTTTGAGCCATTTGTGGCAGACTTGGTAGCCGCCGATGTGGAAGTTCCAGACTGGTTCGGGAACGCCGTTGAAGTAAGTTGTTTTGTTGATGAAAACTTTGCCGTCTTCGTATTTCGGGAATCCGGCGGCGACTTCGTGGGTTTGGAAAAGCGTTGCGGCTTCGGTGTGCAGATTCCACGCGGGCGGAGCGTCAACCGATTCGAGCAGATGCGCGTTGACCAATTCCGCGCCGAGAGAGCAGAGTTGGCGAAAGAGTTCGCGGCTCGTGGTCAGCGGCAGGCGCGGAAAATCTATCTTCAAAAATTCGGCATAACGCGAGCGGTAAGTCGGGCTGTGAAAAACGGCGTAAGCGTAAGCGAAAACATCTTCGGGCGAGAAATATAATGATGAATGATGAACGCTGAATGATGAATTTATCTTTACTTCACCGTTCAGCGTTCCTACTTCATACTTGAATTCCAGTCCTAATTTGTTTGAAAATTCTTCGATAAATTCATCCGAAAAATTCGGAACGCGCTCGGTCGCGCCAAAAGCCTTTTCTTTTTCGGTTGGGTAAAGGTAAATCGGAGCGATGTGTGAAATACCTGCACCAGCGGATTTATTTCCTACTGAACACTGATCTATCAAATGCCTCGTACAAGTAATGGAAAATTCAAAATCTGGTCTCATTGGGCGAGTCCATACAAAGGCTAAATTTTGGCTATCCAATAAATGTTGCATTGTAGGAAATGCTGAACTCCAAACCAGTAAAGAATGATAAAAAATTAAACGTGTATCAAATGGTCGATATAAAATAGGCTTGATAAACGACTTCAAATCCCTTTCTGTGTTAATAGCTTTTCTTGCCTTATCTATATTCCATCCCTTTTTCAGAGACATTTCTAATTGTTTACAGACATCTTCATTTGAAATGCCAAAATCAATAAAAGTATCTATTCGGTCTAAGATAGATTGACCTTCAAAATCAACAACGACATTATCCCTAGCCGTAATAATTCCAGCACTATATCTCCTCTTAAAATGTGAATTTATGTCTCTATTAGGTATCCCTTATGTTTACAGTTATTTAGAGACGCTCCGAAGAAGCTAAAATCGGCATAGTACAAGATTTGTAAATTTGCTTCTCGTTTCGTTCAATTTTAAGCAAGCCTCTTTGGGCCAGTTTTCAAATTCTGCTTTCTCTGATGTAGTGCTTTCTGGACATTTTGTATTTGGACAGCCGAGACGTGCGTATACCTTATTAATTGATCGAGTTTCTTGTGCCCAAGCAGAGCGGCGATAGTTCTCAGATCAAATCCAGATGCGTAGCATCTGGTCGCGTAAGTGTGACGACAGTCATATAAGCGGAAATCCATTCCCAGCCGCTTCTTCACCCTTCTGTGCTGGATAGACAGCTTTTGCGCGTACAAATTTCTATACGCTTTAAGTTGCTCACCCTCCAGCAAGCTCACCGGTGTCAGATGGTCGTTCTCAAGATGGGGAAACAGATTGCTGCCTTGGAGTCTTTTCATCCGGGTTTGCAGAATCGCCGATGCGGCGGGCGACAGCAAAAGTGTCCGCGTAGCTGATTTTGTCTTTCCGTCTTCGACATGGACCGTATTGCCGGTCAAACCGTTTTCGTCTATCCCTCTTGCCTCCCACCCCTCAAAAATCGCTACGTGGCGCCTTTCCAGTGAATAAACTTCACATGGCCGCATTCCGGTTTCCACTATTAAAGTTGCCACATCCTGGAGGGGTTGCGGGCAGGCTAATAAGTAAAGCTTTTCTTCATCCTCGGTTATCACGTGAAATTTTTGATCACCCGAGGGTAGCAGCTCGATTTCCTCTGACGGATCTTCTAGAATAAGCCTTCGGGTTAAAAGCCTTTTGAAAATGGCTTTCAACACGGAGATCTCATGGTTAATCGAGTTGTTTGAAAGCACGTTGCCCGTTTTTCGGGAAACCAAATCACAGCGCCAGGCGATGAAGTCCTCAATATCGTCAAATTCGATTCGACTAACCGGCTTCTCACCAAAATAAGCCGACATGGCTGCACAGGAAGTCTTTTTCGAGCAAAACGTCCCTGGCTTTCTCGATCGCTTGGTCTTTTGTTTCTTGAGATACTCCTCTACTGCATCTGTAAAGGACATCTCTTTCGCGCCGTCTTTCAGACTCTTTTTTACGCCGTGTTTCTCGAGCACCATATCAATATGCCACTGAGCCTCGATTTTTAGAGCCGCTTCTCTGTTCGACGTGCCGGTCGAGCGGTTCACCGAGATGCTGTTGAAACTAAACCTCGACCAATAATTTTTCGAGCCCTTCCGCTTGGAAACTGTCATTATTTTTCCTCCTTGTAGTAATAATTAACGGTTGGAATCTCCGATAAATTTAGCCATAGTGGTGCCGATCAGGCTGGTATGACCCATTTGCAACGCGAGTTGTAGCAAGGTGACGCCGGCTTTTAATGCTCTAACAGCATACGTATGGCGCCAATCGAATAAACGGAAGCTCGTGCCTGATTTTGCGCGAGCAGATTTGTGCTGCCGGTTCAGCAAATTGCGATATCTATTCCACCAAACCTTTGCCTCAAAAACAGGTATATCGATAGACGGCGAATTGCCTTCTTCATCTTTATAAGGGAAAAGACTCGAGCCCTTAAAACGTTTCATTCGGTCTTGCAAAATAGCCGAAGCCTTTTCGGTTAAATAAACTTTGCGTCCCGGTGCTTTGCATCCAGGAAGCCATACAAAACTCAGCCCACCGGACTTCGCCGATTTTTTTTCTATAACAACATTCTCTCTCTCCAGCGTGTAAACCTCGTGCGGGCGCATCCCCGTTTCAAGCATGATGACCGCGATATCATGCAGCGGTTGCTGAGCGGCGAGCAGGTAGCGTTTCTCTTCGGTCTCGGTGATGACGTGTATCATCTCCCCACGAGGATTTGCGCTTGCGACCGACGACGCTTGAGCTTCCAGTTTTCGGACGATTGCAGCGCGCAGCTCTTTTTCAAATAATTTGGCTGCGTCTATGTCCTCGCATCCGGTGGACCGATGATAATGGACGCCTTTGTGTGAACCCTTCGTCCACAAATTTTTTGAATCGTTTCTCTTATAAATCGACATACTGACTTGCTCCTTTTAACTCTTGATTTGTTCCTCAAAATTAAACATCTATAAAAAGGCTACATCACAGTAACCTCTCCTGTACGGTGTTTTCCAAAAAAAGAAATATTTATTTTTCGAGAGATGAAAACTTGCAAACCTCAACAAACATCGGGGTCATAGCTGTTTTTAGGGGCTAAAACTTTTTTCGGCAAAATTAACTTTTTTTTGGAAAAGTGTGATATGTAGAAACCATCCGGCGGAAAATTTAAGGATTTTATTACGCAAAATTTACCAAATATTTTTGTGTAAAAGGAGGAATTTTTGACCTGATCTGATCACTAATTTGAACAATGCCAAAAACTGACAAAACTACTTCGTTTGCGGATTATTAAAAATAGATGCAGGTGCTAAAAAACTATCTGCATCTATCAACGTGCCTTGATTTGGTTTGTCCGACATGCCTGCCGGAGTTTTAGAACTCACTGTTTCAGGTAACCGGGCTTCCATTCACTATTTTCTGTTGTCCATGTTTTCCCAATCCATCTTTTCCTCCAGCCATTTACGCAAATCCGCATCAAGAATCAATACTCGCTTGCCGACCAGTTTGGCTCTTAAGTTTTTGGACCTGATTTCTTTTCTTAAATAAACGACGGAAAGTGAAGTTGACTCGCTCGCTTGCACAAGCGAGTAGGCAAGTTGTGGTTTCGGTTCAACTATATTTGTAAGCATTTATGTTTTCTCCTGTTTTCGGTAAAGTTTATTATTGCTTTTTGGATATGCCTGGGACGCCTATTCGTCGGTTCTGCGTTATTTACGCCTTTATTAAATCCGACGGTATGAACTTTAAAGTTCATACCGTCGGATAATCCTCAAATAGACGCGAAATCGAGAGCGCGACCGGCGACCTTACAGCCGTCCTGCACATCACACCACGAGCACGCTTCGGACGGGCGCGGATCAAATTCGCGCGCGTTTATAGCTTTTATAACTTGCCAGAGCGCCCTCTTGTTCTCCGCAACTTGCTCCGGGGTGTATTTGATCGACGTTTGCGCCAGCGACATAACGTTGAGATACGTGACCTGAACCCGTTCTTGTTTCGGGTATGACGCCCGCGCCAGCAAATAATAAATAAATGTTGGCAGGTCCGCCAGCAGAAATTCCGGCGTTGGAATTCTACCAGCGCTGCCCGTTTTGTAGTCGACCACTTCGAGCGTGCCGTCCGCTAAAAGTGAGATTCGGTCAGCTTTACAGCTGAGCCTGATCTGCAATGCCGGTGTTTTAACAATAAACGACAGAAACGCTTCGGTCCCGAGTGTCTGCATCTGTGAACCAGCGATTGCTTCGCTGTAACTTTGGAGCGCGCGGCATCCTTTGGAAAAATAATTTTCATTTTCCTCGGAACTCGCATAGGCACCGTTATCCCAGTGCCTCTCTAATATCTGAGGGGCGCTCATCGAACTGCTTGAATCCCCGGAATTATGGAATTGTTGCAGCGCTGCGTGCATGGCTTGTCCGAAAGCCACCGGCGCCGAGCTGGTAAATGCGCTAAGTTTTTCAATGTGCCTGAGCTTAAATTTCTCTGGACACGTTATATAGTCACCGAGTTTTGACGGCGTTATTGATAACATAATAATTTCCTCCTAACGATTTAAATACCTGTTTTCAGTTTTGTTCTTTGCTTAAAACAAAAACGTTTCTATACTCAAATTCGATTTAACTATCAAAAAGTTAATATCATTTTTGTGATATTGCAATCTTAATACCCTTGAAAACAATTTGTCAACTAGAAATTTAGTTATCTCTAAAATTCTGTTAAATTATTTTGGAAAGATATTCTGTAATTTTAATAGAAAAGCTAATAAAAATGATGAAGGTAAGACTGATAATAAGGGGTGTCGCGGAAAAAAAAGGCATTCTTAATCCATTTGCGCTTTCGTCAAAATCAGGATTAAACTACGCAATTTGCTACAAGTTGTGGCATGAGAAGCAACAGAGAATTGATCTGAAAACAATAGCTGTTCTTTGTGAGTCTCTTGAAGTAGAGCCTGGTAGTCTATTTGATTATAAAAAAGACGAAGAGAACCAACCCTAGGCGTTTATTAATCCCTTTTTTACCCTTCCCATAATTAATTCCGGCGTGAGAGAACACTTAATGCGGGAATGTTATTAACTATTGATAATTAATTTCGGTGAATCGACACTCGGAGAATTTACTACGCGGCTCACTGTGCGTAAATTCATTTCATCTGCCGCGCAAGCCTAAAGAAGTTTTTCAATCGTTTCATTTCTCTAATTTTGGTTAAAAGGTTACAAAAGGTAAAAATGTTTCATAGCTTATTTGATAACGTCTTGATTTTATTTAGTTTAGCGTGATTTTGCGTTCCCGAAATTTAAGGTTAGAAACTTGATTAAAAACGGGAACCAAAAAAATCGATAAAGCTAATGAACACAAATAATTGACAAAAATCCTATGAAACATTTTGACCCTTTGTAACCTTTTAACCAAGGTTCTCCCGCAATTTCGATGATTCGGTTATAGACTTCCTACTGAAATTAAAATTTCGTTTTTCAATCTTATCCGCGATACAACACTCGCGCCCGCAGCAAGTCAAATTTCGCTCTGCCATACATTTGCCGCTTCAAAAACTTCAGCCGATTGACCTGACCTTCAACTTGTCCGTTACTCCAAACGGTGGTTAATGCCGCCGCCACTGCTTTATAGTCCTGCCGTAAGCCTTTGACGAAATTCTTCCATTTCGTCCCGATTTTTTCCGCCTCCAAAAGCCATTCTTCAAGCCATTCAATGTTGCGCTTTTTTACCATTTCCTGAAATTTTTTGGTCACCGCGACCGCTTGTCTGATTTCGACTGACGATTTCAGCATTTCGCCGACAAACAATCGCTCCTCTTCAATCAATTCCGTTTCACTTTTCAAAAACAGCCAGGCGGCACGTCGCGCCGATGGCAATGGCATCTTGATTGCCGGCAATCTCGCCCGATGGATATAATGCTGTTTGACTTCGCTCGGCTCGCGCATCCGCAGTCGTACGTATCGCGTGACCGCTCCCAATGCTCCCGGAAATCCTTGTTCTTTCAACTCGCGCCACAAATGCGTGGCGTTTTGACAACCTTCCTTCCATCGCCGGTGCAAATAATCAGCGTAAATATCGACCGATGTTTTGCGCGGCGGAAACGGCGAACGTTCAGGAAATGTTTCGGCGTGAATCAAACGGCGAGCGTATTGTTTGGAAATGCCGAGCCGCCGAACGATTTCGTTTTGCTGACATCCCTCTTTTTTCAAGGCTTGGACCTTACGGTAAAGCTCAAGTCGCGTTGCGCGCGTTTGTTCTTTAGCTTTCGTGCGCCGATCAATCGGCATCTCCATCGTTTCAGCCGCTTTACTTTGACGCTCGATGACGGCTTGTCGGGCTTTCTGAAAAGCACAATGATGCTGATTAAGAAATTCTTTGAGAACATCCACCACATTTTTCAACAGATGCCAGCGGTCAGCCACTTGTTCTGCTTCCGGCGAACCCAAGGTGATGCCTTCGGCATATTGCATCGAACGATCACGCGAAACAATCTCGACTCCGGGATGCGCTTTGAGCCAGGCGGCAACCGTTTTGCTTTCGCGGTCGGGGAGCAAATCAATCGGCTCGTGTGCTTCCAAATCAATTAGAATCGTGCCGTAGTTATGTCGTTTAAGAAAGGCGAAGTCGTCAATCCCAAGCACTCGCGGCGTTTCCAGCAATTTATCGGCGGACTGCCGGATTCGTCGCAGCAGCGTGTCGGCACTGACTAAGAAGCCGAGTTTTTCCGCCAGCCGTCTTCCGGCTTCGCCGCCGAGAGCAAAAGCTAAGGCGGTCAATGATTCGTTCAGCCGCAACGTGCGACGAGCAAAATCGGCGGCAACTTTCGGCAGTCGTTCGGCGAAAATCTTTCTCGCGCATAAATCATTGGTGCAGAAGAATCGCCGTAATGAAAGACACAGCTTCACGGCAACGCCCTGCCACGGTAAATCGGCGAGACAACGGGCGTAACGGCTGTGCCGTTTGACCGAAATGTGTTGACAAACCGGACAGCGCACTTGTTTTTGCACCGATTTCATAAAAATTATCAAAGAACTTTTTTCGGCGACGGTCTTTTCAATTCTCAACACGGCAGGGTCGGCAAGCAGCGTTTTCGTATTCATACTGCCATTTTATCGCTTGTTTAATTTATCGTCATCGAAATTGCGGGAGAACCTTCTAATTGTCGCTTAACATTCCGTAATAGTTTCATCAGGTACCGTAGATTTTCTATGCCTATCAGGAGGTAAATACCAACGCGGAGTTAGATTCTCAGTATTGAGATCATCTGGGTCATTATTATCGTTTTTCCTTAAATTTGAGCCGGGAGATAAGGAAATAGTTAACTCACCCGCTTTGTTACAACATATGCAATTTTCATAATTTTTCATAAACTGAACTTTACACCGTTTAGTTAACAAAAAAAAATACCAAACTTTTTACGATACAAGGATGTTTTATAACACGAAATTGCCAAACTGAATTCAGCCCAGGAAAAGTATAATCAGATTTGAATGAGCTTTTGAAATTAAATTGACAGCAAATTTATGGTTACCGTGGGCGCATTTTTCGCAATTTGATTTATCATGCCTTTATCAAAGGTTAAAATATCGATTTTATAAACGTTCGACAGCTCTTCGGCAAGAGCGATATAAAGCCCATCGGATGACCGGCTGCAACCGTACCCACTTCTTATTTCGATGGACCTATCAATCAAAGAAGCCTCGCCGTTCGGCGCCGCCGATATAAAGCTCATATAGTCTTTAAGAGTCTCGACGGCTTTTTCGTGTGTTGACTGCGTGAGTTCGCCGGCGGTGAGTTTGTGACACAAAACAAAAATCACTTCCGCTACGATTACCTCGGGCGCAAAGAATTCATAACCTTTGTTAATGTAATCGTCAACCGCAGTTTTAGCGGTCGAATAGGTGTCTTTTTCCCTGGCGCAGAGAGAAATGATAACGTTCGCGTCGAGGATTACGGCGAGGGGCTTAGTCTTCGGACTCATAACCAAACATTTCTCCGCCGCGGGCGCGTCTTAAAATTTCTAAGGAGTCGGCGCCGTCGGTTTCCGGCATATCCTTTTGCCGCTTCTCGATTCGGCGCATCGCCTCTAAAGCCTTCCGGTTCGGCTGCGGAACATTATTGTCGAGAATCGTCACGCGCACTTTGTGACCGCGCAGCTCGTCGGCGTGGCGTGTTATCTCCTCCCAGGTTCCTTCTAAAACATTCGTTATCATAACTTCCATTTTACCACATTCGATTTATAAAGGCGGCATCTTCCACTCCGCCGCCCTTCCGGGCGAAGTTCTCACTCCTTCGCCCTTGATTCCCCGCCGGCGGGGAGCCGACGGATTGAATATAAATTACATCTCTTCAGGACGAAAACAAAATTTCACGGTTCCGAATTGCTTCTTAAAATAAGCTGCCTCAAAAACCATCTTTCGCACATTCAGTAATGGGGTAGCGATAGTAATGGAACAGAAACCAACGATCTTTGGTTAAACTGATTAGACAAAATCGAATAATAAATTGCTGCTTGGTTTTCTAAGTTCTCTTAAACTCTTTCTATTGAGTCCTTCTTCGACATTGAAGTAGTATTTTCCATACATATTTATATGCTCACTGCGGGCAGGAGAAAGATTTTTTACATCCTCTTCTTTGACTTCGTAACCTTCGTTTTTTAATTGATCCAAAGCGGCTTGCATATAAACGGTGTTCCAAACCGTGATGGCGTTGATGACCAAGTTCAGACAAGTCGCTTGATTAATCTGATCTTCCTGATGACGTTTACGGATTTTTCCTTCGTTGGCGATAAAAACATCGCGGCGCAGCGCGTGAAGTGCTTCGCCTTTGTTGAGCTGCACGGTTATTTTCTTTTGGTATTCAGGAGTTTGCAGATATTTGAGAATAAAGATCGTTTCGTTCAATCTGCCGTATTCCTGCATGGCTTTGGTGAGAGCATTTTTCTGCGGATGTGATTGTAGTTTACTGATTAACAATGAAGCGGTGACAAATCCGAGTTTGAGCGAACCGGCGATTCTGAGAAGTTCGTCCCAATGCCTGAGAATCAAATCAACATTGATTTTTCCTTTGATCAAAGAATCGATGTTTTTGTATTTGATCTGTTTATCGATGCGGTAAAGTTTTTTGTCGGCGAGGTCGCGCAGGCGTGGCGAAAACTGAAGCCCTAAAAGATCAAACAAACCAAATACCAAATCGGTATATCCGGCAGTATCGGTCGTGTGTTCGAGAATCGTCAGTTCGGTTTCGTTATCGAGAATTTCATCGAGAACATATGTTGCGTCGCGGATCGTCGAGGCGACTACTTTCGTGCCGTATTGCGAATACTGATCCGATGTCCAGGTGTAGTAAGTCAGTCCCCGCCCGTAGCCGAAGTATTTCGGGATCGCCACGGCATTTCGCGTTTTAACCGACACGGGAAATCTTTGTCCGTCTGATGACGATAATGTCCCGCCGCCCCAAACGGCAGCCAGAGGCAGATGACTGTGAAAATTAACCAGTTCGGAAAAAGCTGATTTCAAGGTTTCTTCCCGCAGATACCAGGTCGAATACCACGCCATTTTCCGGTAAGTCAGCCCTGACATTCTTTGCATTTGCATAAAACCGAAGTTACAGGCGTTTGCTAAAATGCCGGCATAACAATAACGAAGTGCGTCGGGGCTGCGCGGTTCATTGCCCGAAGGATGTTCAAAAAATCTTGAAAAGCGCGTCCAGCCGTCAACTTCGATCAGCAGATCGGTCAGTTCTATTTCCGGCAGACGACCGGCGACTATTTCTTTGAGTGCTTCGCTGCTCGGTGT
>MWWK01000023.1_pt1 | contig 20443 bp, 15 predicted proteins | sample 1047241 | NCBI WGS metagenome assembly MWWK01 (sample SAMN06349964, study PRJNA376086) | soil metagenome | isolation source: BG12-3 sample Antarctic (ecotone) soil | place: Antarctica | reverse complement strand
TCGCTCCCAGGGGCTTTTGAGTAAAGGCCATCTTGTCGTTGTAACGAGAGCGGATTTAATTGGTGAATACATGGGCCAGACGGCGCCTAAAGTGAACGCAAAGGTGCAGGAAGCTCTTGGCGGCGTCCTCTTTATTGATGAGGCTTATTCGCTTCTGCTTGATAAACGTGATTTGTACGGTGCAGAGGCGATTGATACGCTCACCTTCTTTATGGAGGAGTATCGCAGTGACCTAATCGTCATTCTCGCCGGATACCCGGAAGAGATGGACCGCATGTTGTCGTTAGCGAACCCGGGTTTCAGGGGACGTTTTACGAACTTTTACACGTTTGAAGACTACACGCCGGACGAGCTTGTTGAAATCTTTGAACGCTTTTGCAAGAAGCAGCAGTATAAGCTCACCGAGGAGGCGCGGCAGGTGTTGATGACCATCTTTGCTGACCACTACGAAGGGCGCGATAAGGAATTCTCCAACGCGAGATTGGCCCGAGGCATCTTTGAGAAGTCGTCATGTAACCTCAAGCAGAGGATTCCGACACTAAAGAAGCCAACGAAAGAATTGGCCTCAATCATCATTGCAGAAGACATCCCCTCGCGGGGGTAACTTTGACGAGGACGGAATTATCATGGATGACGATGAGAGAAGGCCGAGGAATTGGAGGCGGGGCAAGAGTGAGCCGCTTTGAATCTTTGTTCTACCTCTATTTTTACTTCACGAGAATTACTCTTCTGGTGAAGAAGAGTCACGAGAAGTACAGAGCGTTTAATTCCAAAACGGGGTTAGGCGCTTTTTTCTTGACTTGCGTGATATAACCCAAAAGCTCTTCGAGCTGTTGGGCTCTGTCACCGTCCCTATGGCTAAGAAAAACAATTCATACAATTCACAAAGTTCGATGGCCTTTGATTACCCTCAAAATGAACATCTAGACATTTCAGCGCTCGAAACTTGGTTGTGGGATGCGGCGTGTGCCATTCGAGGCGCGACCGATGCGCCGAAGTTTAAGGACTTCATTCTGCCGCTCGTCTTTTATAAACGGTTATCTGACGTTTTTGATGATGAGTTCACCGCGCAGGTCGAACAGTTTGGCGATGCGGAAGTGGCGCATGAGGTCATTGAAGCTGACCATGAAGACGCGCTCAGGCAAGGGCGTAAGGGTATCGTGCGCTTTTATATCCCGCGCCGTTATCGTTGGAATGAGATACGCAACACGGCGGCTGATGGGCGCTTAGGTGAGTTCGTTACGGACGCGATGCGCGAAGTGGCGCGGCTGAATCCTGAGCTTCAGGGTGTTCTGGACATTAAGGATTACAACGAGCGGCAGAGCGGGCAGCGGACGCTCGACGATGAACGCCTCGCGGAGTTAATCGAGGTAATCAGTCGCCACCGTCTAGGGTTGCAGAACGCGGAGCCGGATATTCTTGGGCGTGCTTACGAGTACCTGTTGCGGAAGTTCGCGGAGGGACAGGGACAGAGCGCGGGCGAGTTCTACACACCAAAAGAGGTTGGCATATTGATGGCCCGGCTGATTGACCCCGCGCCTTACGCGACTGTTTATGACCCAACGTGCGGCTCTGCGGGATTGCTCATTAAGGCGCGGCTAGTCTTCGAGCAAGAGCATCGGGAGCAGAGGCAGAAAGCGCCGAAGCTCTACGGGCAGGAGCTTAACCCGGTGACGTTCGCAATGGCGAAGATGAATATGTTCCTGCACGACTACACGGATTCATTCTTTGCCATTGGCGACACTTTCAGGAGACCGGGATTCGCGGCTGAGGGCGCGGGGTTGAAGCGGTTTGATTACGTAGTGGCGAATCCGATGTGGAATCAGGACAACTACGACGAGGGTTTTTACGACAACGACCCGTACAACCGCTTTCAGTACGGCCCGCCGCCGCGCTCGTCGGCAGATTGGGGATGGGTGCAGCACATAAAGGCGAGCTTGAATGAGCGCGGGCGGGCGGCTGTGGTGCTCGATACGGGCGCGGTCTCGCGTGGCTCTGGCAGCCGTTCATCGAATAAGGAGAAAGAGATTCGCAAACGCTTTGTTGAGAACGATTTTGTTGAGGGCGTCGTCCTGTTGCCCGACAATCTCTTTTACAACACGACCGCGCCGGGCATCGTTCTGTTGCTAAATGCCGACAAGCCGACGGAGCGCAAGGGACAGATTCTTTTGGTGAACGCATCGGCGTACTTCGTCAAACAGAAGCCGAAAAATATGCTGACGGATGAAGGCATCGCGGCGGTGGCGGAAGTGTATCGGCAGTGGGAGACGCAGGAGAAGCTGAGCAAGGTTATTGGGCTTGAAGAGGTGCGGGCGGCTGATTACAACTTGAGTCCGTCGCAGTTTGTGGAAGTTGGCGAGCGGGTGAACCACCGCGCCTTAAGCAGCATCCTTGAAGACCTTGCCGTTGCTCGTGTCGAGCGGGAAAGGGCTGATGCGGAGCTATCAAAGATTTTGGGAAGTCTGAGCATCAACTGAGCAGATGATGAGCAAAGTGTCTATGCCTTCATACTGGAAAGAAACAACTCTTGGCGAAATTGGGAGTATCAGTGGGGGCGGTACGCCTTCAACGAAAGTGCCTGAGTATTGGGACGGTGAAATCTTCTGGCTCGTTCCTAGCGTTGTGACGAAGAACAACGGGCTTTTTATCTCACAGACAGAACGTAGAATTACGCCGGAGGGGTTGGCTAACAGCTCGACAAGGCTAATGCCGAGCGGCACTGTGTTAATGACGAGTCGCGCTACGATTGGTGAAGTTGTTATTAACTCCGTGCCTATGGCGACCAATCAAGGATTCATCAACATACGTTGCGGCGATGGCATAATTTTCAATGAATTTCTCGCCTATTGGATTAAGCTACACAAGCGGATTTTTGAAGACCGCGCTCACGGTGTCACGTTCAAAGAAATCACTAAATCGAACTTCAAAACGATTCCTATTTTTTTACCACCACTCCCAGAACAACGCGCCATTGCCCGCACCCTGCGAGCCGCACACGAAGCGAAAGAAGCCAGACAGCGAGAGTTGACGCTTGAACGTGAGCGCAAGGCAGCGTTGATGCAGTATCTCTTCACTCATGGCACACGCGGAGAAACACGGAGGCAAACTGAGATTGGCGAGATACCGGAGAGTTGGCACGTTGTAGCTGTTGGGGATATTTGCAAAAGCATCGTTCCGGGGCGAAATAAGCCCAAACAATTTAATGGCAGCATACCCTGGATTACTATTCCCGATATCAGAGACAGGATAAGAGTAGACACCTCACTTTCTGGATTAGGCTTAACAGAAGAAGCTATAAGAGCCGCAGGTGGAAGAATCATTCCTTTAGGCAGCGTTATTATGAGTTGTATCGGAAACTTTGGTATTGCAGCCATTGCTGAGAGAGAAATTGTTATCAACCAGCAACTACATGCCTTTATTTGCCCTGAGTTCCTTGACCCATATTTTTTATGTCATGCATTAATGATGCAGAAGTCTTACATGGAAGGTATCGCTTTACACACCGTTTTGGCTTATCTGAATAAAGATAAGTGCAACAGTGTACCTATTCCCTTACCATCTATTGACGAACAGCTTCAAATTAGAGGGGCATTAAGCGCCTGCGATGGAAAAATTGAAGCTCTTGAAAAAGAGGCAGAGCTATTAGACGAACTTTTCAAATCCATACTTGAAGAGTTAATGACCGGACAACTTTCTGCAGTCCCGTTAATTCAATCTGAAGGATTTGAGACCACAACCACTCATACATAAGAACCCCTTATGTCCGAACGCTCAGCCGTCCAAAACCCGATGCTCCGCTACGCCTCACAAATCGGCTGGCAGCACGTCAACCCTGAAGAAGCCTTACGGCTGCGCGGCGGCGAAACAGGACTCTACTTCACCGGGGTTTTACAGTCTCAACTCTTCCGCCTCAACGCCGCGCTGATTGACGCGGCGCGTGCGGCGGACGTGATGCGCCGTCTCTACCTTCTGAAACCCACGATTGAAGGCAACCGTGACGCGCTCGATTGGCTGCGCGGCGAGGGTTCTGTCTTCATCCCCGAAGAGAACCGCGAGCGCAATATCACCCTCATTGATTTCGAGAACATAGAGAACAACGTCTTTCACGTCACGGACGAATGGAAGCACCGCAGCACCGTCTTCGGCAACCGTGCCGATGTCGTCTTTCTCATTAACGGCATCCCCGTCGCCGTCTGTGAGACCAAAGCCGCAGCCAAACGCGACGGCCTGGCTGAAGGCGTCGAGCAAATCCGCCGCTACCACCGCGAGACGCCGGAAATGCTGACCACGCCGCAAGTCTTTGAAGTCACGGAAATGCTCGGCTTCTTCTACGCGCCGACGTGGAACACGAGCCGCAAAAATCTCTTTAATTGGAAAGAAGAGGTAGAGGGAGACTACGAGCGGAAGGTCAAAGCCTTCTTTGACCGCGAGAGGTTCACGCGACTCTTGCGCGACTACATCATCTTTCTGAGCAAGGACGAGGAACTATCCAAAGTAATTCTGCGCCAGCACCAGACACGAGCCGTCGAGAAAGTTATTGAGCGCGTCTATGAAGAGGGCAAGCGGCGCGGTCTCGTCTGGCACACGCAAGGCAGCGGCAAGACGCTGACGATGATAACCATTGCCTCGAAACTCCTGCGCGACGTGCGCGGCGCTGAGAAGCCAACCGTCTTGATGCTGATTGACCGCAACGAACTTGAATCGCAGTTGTTCAAGAATATCGCCGCTTACGGCATCACGAGCGTTGAAGTCGCGCAAAACAAGAACGACCTTCGCAGCCTCTTAGCGCAAGACCGTCGCGGGCTGATAGTTTCGATGATTCACAAGTTCGACGACATTCCCGCGAACCTGAACACGCGAGAAAGCATTATCGTCCTCGTTGACGAGGCGCACCGCACGACGGGCGGAGACCTCGGCAACTACCTGATGGGCGCAATCCCCAACGCTACCTATATCGGCTTCACAGGCACGCCGATAGACAACCTCTCCAAAGGCAAAGGCACGTTCAAAGTCTTCGGCGCGGACGACCCGCAGGGGTATCTCGACAAGTATTCAATTGCGGAATCCATCGAAGACGGTACAACCGTTCGGCTCAATTACGCCCTCGCCAGTTCAGACTTACGGGTTGAACGCGAGTTACTCGAAAAGGCATTTCTGAACCGGGCGGAAGCCGAAGGTGTTAGCGACATTGAAGAGTTGAACGCCATCCTTGACCGCGCCGTTGAACTTAAGGAGATGATGAAATCCGAGTCGCGCATAGACAAAATAGCGCGCCAGGTCGCTCAGCACTTCAGAGAGAACGTCGAGCCGATGGGCTTTAAGGCTTTTCTCGTCGCCGTTGACCGCGAAGCCTGCGCCCTCTACAAGAAGGCTCTCGATAAGTACCTGCCGCCCGATTACTCACGAGTGGTCTATTCCCCCTCACACAACGACAGGTCGGAACTAAAAGAATTCTACCTTTCGCCGGAAAACGAGAAGCAAGTCCGCAAAGACTTCGCCAGTAAGGAGAAGCTCCCGAAGATTCTAATTGTCACCGAGAAGCTACTGACAGGCTTTGACGCGCCGATTCTCTACTGCATGTATCTCGACAAGCCGATGCGTGACCATGTGCTCTTGCAAGCCATCGCCCGCGTCAACCGCCCTTACGAAGACGAGAGCGGCTTAACGAAGCCTTACGGCTTTGTCGTTGATTTCGTCGGCATCTTCGAGAAGTTAGAAACGGCGCTGGCTTTTGACTCCGACGTCGTGGCTTCAGTCATTCAAAACGTCGAAGTCTTAAAAGAGCTATTCGCCACGATGATGCGCGAGCAAGCGCCTCAGTATCTATCGCTTGCTAGAGGGTGGGACGATAAAGCCAAAGAAAGGGCGATTGAGCATTTCAAAGCTGCCGGCACGAGAGAAGAGCTTTTCAAATTCTTCAAGCAGCTCCAAAACCTCTACGAGATTCTTTCGCCGGACGCCGCGCTTAGGCCCTACGTCGAAGATTATCAGAGTCTCGCGGAACTCTTCGGACTGATTCGCAACGCCTACAGCGACCGCATCTATGTGGATAAGGAGCTTACCGCCAAGACTAGAGAGTTGCTGCGCTCGCACACGGACAACGAGCATCTTGAGCTTCCCGGCGCGATTCACGAACTCGGAGCGACGGAACTAGCGGCGCTCAAACAATCGGACGCATCCGACACGACGAAGGTTCTTAACCTTCGCAAAATCCTCGCCGTCAAAGTCCAAGAGGAAAGTGGCTCAAAGCCGTTTCTGCTCTCCATCGGAGAACGCGCCGAAGCTCTGGCACAGGCTTACGAGGACAGGCTTGAGGACACGCGGCAAGTTCTAGCTGAGTTCGAGCAACTAGCGAATGAATACACGGAGGCGGATGCCGAACGTCGCCGCCTGAACATTGACGAAAACAGCTTTGCCATCTATACGACGCTCAAGAACCAACTCCCCAATTTAACGGCAGCACAAGCGACAGCTATTAACGACCTCTTCACCCGATTCCCTGAATACCGTTGGGCGGAAGAACAGAAGAGAGACCTGCGTACTGAACTTTATAAAGTCTTACGTTCGCTTGTCGGCGCGAAGAATATGGTGGAAGTAGCCAACAGCCTTCTCAAGTTGCAGCGCGTATGAAAGCCACAGCCGCGATAAAAAGCAGGGACGCCGGTGCGAGTTGGAATGATGCCGATGAACTGAAGTGGGCCGTGCGCCAATGGGCGGCCAGAATCGGCGTGAAGACCCGGCAGATTCATGTGCGCTCGATGAAAACGAAGTGGGCGTCAATCTCGACCTCGGGACGCCTCACCCTTAATACTGATTTAATGAGTATCCCGCGCGAGCTTAGCGAGTATGTCATCGTTCACGAGTTGGTTCACTTGCTGGCTCCGAATCACGGTAAGGTTTTCAAGAGCTTTCTAAGTGCATACTTGCCTGATTGGGAAGAGAGAGCCGAGGAACTTAAGAAGCAGACGAACAATAATTTTCACAGCGAAAGATAAACCGGCTACTTCCCTACCCCTTTCAACATCAGCACTACAATATCTTGTGGGCGCTGCATAATTTATAGGGAGATGGTTTTGCCACTTCTCCGAGCTGGACCAGCCACAAGATATTGATTGCTGAGGCTTCCGCGAGAGGCTTATGCAGCCCTTTTGCATAAAGCGGGTCTGCTAATGATAAATTACGTTTCTGTACTACCTAAGTAAGTCACGCTCAGCCATTGCCGCACACGAGTTGCCGCGCACAACTAAGCTGTATGACTCGGACAAGTGACAAAACACCCTCGACGAAGTGGAGCCATTTTTATCTAGTCCGCGTGGGAGTTGAACGAGCATTGCGCGGTAGTTTTTTTAGACAGCAACTAAAAACCGAAAAGGACTTGAGAGATGACCTCTTACGAAATTAAGAAGCTAGTGGCAAAGATCATGACTGCCCTTAAGGAAAAGCCGAATGTAATGACCTTACTGTCGAAAGCTTCAGAGTACAAGTCCGATTTGAAGACGCAGATGAATCAGCTCATAGCGGAGACTCACCTAGGTGAGGGCATGTCTTTGCTAAGTCAGCTACAAAGCAAAGTAATTGAAGTGTATGCCGCTAACTTCAGGTATGCATCAGCCAGAGAGGTCTTTGCGGAACTAGGCCAGTTACAGAGCGACATAAAAGAATCTCTAAGTAACTTAGCAAACGATGATGACAAGTCGACGGTAAGAAATTCCTTGGATATGTTGATTGGGAATATCGAACTTTTCACCGAAAGCTATAATCAGTTCATCGCTACCACGTCCCCCTCTCTACAACTCGTGATGTTTTTGATAGAAGCCGGCGATAGATTGAACAGCTCAATCAAAGAACTCTCAAACATGTCACATCTGATGAGGATGAGTTGGCATGCGAAGGAAATCGGCCCGGGGTATGAGGTAATTGACCTTCTCCTTCCATCCGCGAGTTCCTACGAGGACGTTCTGGCTAAGCTTACTGCACTAGATGCTATCTACTCTGAGCTGTGTGCGTTCCTTGGTGTTTCAAAATCTGAGTATCCTCTGCACGTATTCAAAATCGAAACGGGAAGCCTCTGGCTGTGGCTGGCTGGCAACGAAATAGTCGTCCCTCTCTTGGTCGAAGTTTTGAAATGGGCCGGCGTCCGTTTCGCAGACCGTCTTACCGAAAGGGGTCAGATTGACGATGCTAACAAAAAAGCGGAGTTAATTGAGAAGCTTTGGGCAATAAGAGACAGACGTAGTGGAACAGGCCGCGAAAGCACTGTTATAGACAACCAACTTAACGAGGTAAGTGCCCGCCTAATAAGCCGCAGCGTTGAACTGTTACGTGGCGAAGCATCTTTTAGTATTAACCATGAGATTTACGATCTCGCAGCTAAGCCACAAGGCAAGCAGTTGCAAGGAGGTACACCTCTGTTACTTGAGGGTAGCAGTGACGTGAGCACATCTTGACGCGCAAAATCCCCACCCGTTTTCAACAAAGAATCCGATAACGGCGATTCCGTTCTTTTGCTACTCCGACAATCCCCGACAAAATCAATTGGCGCGAAGCGTCGCAGGTGATATAAGGTCAGCCATGAACGGAGAAGAAGCAGCAAAAAAGCTAGGAATTAGTGTCCGCTCACTTCAACGAGCAGTAGGCCGTGAAGCGCTCCACGTTACTTACAAGCGCGGCAGGTCGGGAAAACAGGAAGCAGTTTACGACCCGGAAGAGGTAGCGAGATACAAAGCCGAGCTTGAAGAGGAAGGCACAAAACCCCCTGCTACACCCCCGACAAACGGTGACAATAAAGCTTTGGCGCGGGTGTCGGAGCATACAAAATTAACAGGACTCGTAGAGCTAATCAGAACCGTCACTGAGCAGCAGCCCCAAGCTCCGCCCCGCGTTCCGCTAAATACCAAATTCTATTTGACGATTGAAGAGGCAGGAGTTTTATCGGGAATCAGCGAAGGCGCATTACTCGAAGCAATCCACCGGCAAGACCTTAAGGCCGTACTGAACAAACTAGGCCGAGGATACCGAGTAAAGCGTACCCACCTAGAAGACTTTGCCGAGAGCTTCGATAATGAGGAATAATCACCCCCGACGCTTCGCGCCAAAATGGTTGTCGCAGATTGTCGGGGGTGTCAGTTCAGGGGCAACCGCTTGGGGTACTCGTGACGAGCACTTGGGGTACTCGTGACGAGCACTTGGGGTACTCGTGACGAGCACTTGGGGTACTCGTGACGAGAGCCGCTCAGTAAAGCTCTTGAATTTAGGGTATTTACAGACGATTTTTTATGCTCTTCACTTCTTTAGGTACTTCTTAGTTACACACGAAGCTTGGTTATCGGACACCGCCCAGGAACGCCGTGTGTAGAAAAGCAAAAGAGAGCCGGGAAACCAATCCATGAAAGCAAAGAAACTTACTCAGGAGAGCAGCGCCGAAGAACCTAAAGCCCTTGAGAAAATCCGCCCTGAACTGAACATCGAAAAGTGTTCTGGCATCTGGCAGCCCTCAAACTCAAGAAGCACTCCGAAGGCTAGAATCTTTGAATGGGAAACCACGTTACTAAATGGCAACGTATCGAAAGCAAGATTAGAAATAGCTCCAACCACAAGGGGCAGTCTCACTACCGAAGACCAAAAGGTTTATTACGCCCTCGTGAAGTATTGGGAAGAGAAAGGGCGCTCGATTACCTTCACTCCTTTTTCCCTTCAACGACTGGCGAAAATCCTTCGTAGGAAGTGGGGTAAGAACGTAAGGGAATCGCTCAAAGAGTCTCTTACAAGACTTCGCATTACCCCCTTCATTTGGGAAAACTCTTACTTTGATAAAGAGACGGGAGAGACGGTCGAGATTGAGGGCGACCCATTTACCATACTCAGTGAATTAAAAACCGTTCGGAGAAAGAAGGACGGCCACACGACAAGCGAGGCGGGGTATTTCCGGTTTCATGATGCGATTGTCAGAAACCTTAGAGCCAATCACACAAAGCCAGTTTTCCTTGAGGTGGTTCTCTCATTCAAAAGCGAGATAGCGCAGCTTCTCTACACTCACCTTGACTTGATACTGTGGCACAAAGCCCATTATGAGCGGCGCACTAAGGAGCTTTTCGAGGATTTAGGGTTAGACGGAAAGACATACAAAAATCTTTCGGACCGGAAGCGAGCACTTGAGCGGGCATTAAAAGAGCTTCGAGGCGTCCATATCACGAGCGGAGTCATTACCACGGCAGCCCTTGAGCCAACGAAAGACGAAGAGGATTACAAAGTAGTTTTCAGGAGGGGCAGGGCTATAAAAGTCATTACCGAAGCGGAGCCGGAACCGGCACGACCGGCAGCCCCGACCGAGGACAAGCGAACGGCAGAGGCTAGGGCGCTTGTGAGCCACTTCCATAAAGTTTTCTTTGGCGCGTCTAAGAGCCACCCCACAAGTAAAGCCATTGACCAAGCAGTCATGCTCATTGCCCGGCAGGGAACCGAACGAGCGCGATACCTAATTGAGTTTTCCCATCGAGAAGCCCCCCACACGAAGCACGACATCAAAACCTTTGGCGGCATCTTCCAATATGAAACCCAGGCTCTAGCCGAGTACGACCGGAAGCAGGAGCAGAGAGCCGAGGTCAAAGTGAAAGAGATTAAGGCCGACTTAGAGAAGGCCCGCGAGCGCCACAAGATTAGTTTCGATGAGGCTTACTCTGATTACTTGGGGGAGAGGGAAGCAGAAATAAAAACCACCCACCCGAATGACTACCAAGTGTTTGAAGAGTACCTATCAACGCCAGCCAGGATGCAGACTATGCGGCACTTGAAACTTGAGAACTTGCGGCGTCTCACGGTAGAGCTTTGGTTTGCAGAATTCTTCCGCGACTATGACAAGTGTCGGGTTTTAGACTTCTGGCAGTGGGATGCCGAAATCAACCCTGGACGGTTCCAAAAATAGGCAAGGTATCCTGGACTATAGGCCCCCCTAAAATCTCTTCACCTAGAGGCAGCGAGGGCCCCAGGAATTGATTTAATCGCCTTAAAGTAACCCCCATCCACATCAAGACCATGTACATCACTCGCAGAGTAGAACTTTGACCGTCTGCGAAAGCAGCTAAAGCTAATTGCACACGGTCGCGAATTTTTTCAACAATCAACCATAGTTTCCGTCTCTTCTGAATTGGTCACGCTCCGGCCAAAGCGCCTTTGCTACACTCGACCGGAGAGGACGTTCGCACCAGTGCTCACATTTTTTTAATTCCGGTCTCGTTGGGTAGTCAAGGGAGAGTGAGCTTACTCTCTCGTCGTGTGAGTTACATTCTGGGGCCTCGACGGCCAAGAGAAAAGCTAAGGGTTTGCGAAGGTGCTCACAGATTTTGTCCCCGCGGAGCGGGCCGAATTTTTGGAGCCTAGAACGTCGCCATGAAGTTATCCACAGTGACGGCTTCGCTCGTCCCTATGGATAACTTCATGAGTTTTCAACAGGGGGGCATCAAGCCGGGCTCGACGGGCGGCCCTTAGTTGATGCCCCCCTGTTGAAAACAATTCTTATCCCTCCGGGGGGCGCTAGACGCGCAGTCAAGGACGTAGCCTCGCGACTTCGAGACGGAGCATCGGGAACTATGCGAATGACCGAGCGAGCGCAGTGGCTAAGGGAACCCTTGGAACGTTCGAGACGTTCGGGCGCACAGCCTAAAACCGGAGGTCACGCTCCGGCCCTTTGGGGCCGCCGCTAGACTCGACCGGGAAGGACGTTCGCACCAGTGCTCCCGCTTCATACATTCCGGTCTCGTCGGGCGGTAAGGGGGGCTACGAGTATCGGCGTCGTGCGCGACCATCTCGGGGGCCTCGACGGCCAAGAGAAAAGCGAGGATTTGCGGAGGTGCTCACAGATGTTCGCGCCTAGTTCGTCATCTCGGTTGATGTCGGCGAATAGTGTTTAGTCTTGAAGGGGGTGGGGGTAGGCCGCTTCATCGAAAATTTGAAGAATTTATCGACGAGCGGATTTTAGGCTTTGACAATCAATACTCGGAGGGGAGCATCAGGACCCCACCATCGCTAGATTTGTAGAAGCTCATTGCTTGCAAATAGAGCTTAATTTTAGGGAGAGGAAAGTCGGTGTACCCAATTTTTTGGGTGACTGCGACATCGTTTTTATCTCGCTCACACATTAGTTTGGCCGAGTGGTTTTCCTTCACTTCTAAAGTCCAGAATTGGATTTCACCCAACATCTTATCGCCCCTTACTTTTGGCGAAGTCTGCCATGAAGCAATGGCATCGAGGAGCCAGTAGCACTCGGCCATCTCAGCCAGGAACTTCACCCCGTCCGTGTAGCGGAACGGGTGGAAAGGGTTTTTCCAGTATTGCAACGACCCGGTGTATCCTGGAAGCTGGTCGGCTAACATGGCGGCTCTTAATTTTCTCAATTCATCATCCATTTGTTCCTCCACAAAGGAATTAATCATCATGTAATTGTTATATGATAATTATACGATGAATGCAAGATAATTCTTATATAAAAGTTATATGCAAGTAAGATTTTTTCTGGTAGGGTGAGCGGTATGACGAACTCAACGACGAGCGAGCGAAAGAAACCAGGACCGACGCCCGGAGAGCCGACACGACAGTTTCCGGTGATGCTGCCGGAGGAGCTAGGCGAGTGGGCGAAGAGTCAACCCGAAGGACTCTCGGGAACGGTGCGTCGTCTTTTGCGTGAAGCAAAGCAGAAGGCCGAGCGGCAATCGAAATAGAGGGTAGGCCACCAGGTCAGGCGGGCGAAAGGGGTGCGCTCTGCGAGCCGATTCTTGGGAGGGGAATTCCAGAGATTTTCACAGCGATAAGCTTGAGCACACCTTACGCACCTTCGGTGCTGCATACAAAACCCATATAAACCGCTGCTTCGGCCTCATAACTGCTGCTTCGCCCTCGTGTTATGGGGGATTTTATTTGCGTGCGTTCTGCAATCAAAAAATACATGATGCTAGAATAAATCGTTAGTTTAATTAGCTTGAAATTGCAAACAACTGATTTTCATGACTGAGAGAACGTACACGATAAGTTTTCGTCTAGATGCTCACTACGTATCGCTGCTTGAACGCGAGGCGTCGAAGATGGACGCGCCGACCAAGAAACGAGGTCGGGGCAGAAAACCAAAGAAGGTGAGCATTCATGCGATGGCGCGAAAGCTATGCCTTGATGCTCTCGAGGATACCGAGCGTAAGCGACTTCACGCCGGCCAGGAATTTTTGGCGAACAGGCTTGAGGGAGTAAGCGAGGAGATTGGGCGGGAGTTTGAAGCGCTCCGGGATGACCTGTCGAGCGACATCATGAAGGTGATTGAGGCGATAGGGCAGCAGAAAGGACGGTGACACGTTCGATGCTTAAAATCACTTCGATGAAGGGCACAAGCAAGCATTACTTTTCAACGCTTGACCAACGAGACGATTACTACGTGAAGCCGGGCGATGAAGAAGCTGGTGTGTGGCTCGGAGAGGGAAGCCGACTACTTGGCTTAGAAGGAGACGTTGAGCGAAAAGCTTTTGGGAGAGTGTTCGACGGCTACGCGCCTGACGGCAGTAAAGAAAAGTTAGTGCAGAACGCCGGGAGAAAGCCCGACCCGGAGACCGGCGAAGGCGGGCACCGCGCGGGATGGGATTTTACCTTCTCGGCGGTCAAAAGTTTTTCGCTGATGTACGCGCGCTCGGACGACCCGGCGCTTAAGGCTGACTTTCGGCGAGCGCACGATGGGTCGGTCCGGGAGACTTTAACCGAGATAGAGCGGCACACGACGACTCGCATTCGGGTTAACGGGCAGGTGGTAAAAATACCCGCTCAGATGGTCGCCGCTTCATTCTTTCACGAGGCGGCGCGCGGCCAAGACGGGCAGGTTCCCGACCCCCAGGCGCATACCCACGTCACGGTGTTTAATGTGACGGCGCGAGTTGTCGGGACTCATCCCGACGGACGACCAATTGTAAAGACGACAGCGCTTGAGCCGAGGAATCTCTACGAGATGGAGCTTCGCTTCGGGCGCATGTACCGGGATAAGCTTGAAGCAAAGGTGCAAGCACTTGGGTTCGAGACCTACAAGGTGAAGGGCAAGACCGCCGTTCAAGACACGTGGGAGGTGTCAGGCGTGCCGAAGCCACTGATTCGGGAGTCTTCAAAGCGGAGCGAGAAGATACGGAGTGAGGCGCGGGACGAGAGCTCCGAGGAGCGCGACCGAGTAGCGCTTCGGACGCGGGATAAAAAGCAACCGAAGGTTCACACGAAAGAAGCGTGTCAGGCGCACTGGAAAGAGGTGGCTGAGCGGCACGGATTCTTCGTGAAAAACGTTCCCAGGTGGAGGCAGGAGAAGGCTTCTTCGTTTGAGCACGTGAGCCTTCCGGCGCGGGAGCGATTTGTCGTCAAGGCCGACGCGGAGAGGGAGAAGGCGCGACGTGACCGGCTGCCAGAGCGGGAGGTTACGCTTTACCCTGAGCCGGTCGTGAGGCTGCGCGAGGAGGGCCAGAAGACCAGCCGAGTAAGTGAGAGGGGAAGTAAGGCAAGGGCGGAAGAGCCAGACGTTTATAAATCATCGGCGCGGACACTTCGCGCGGCCCGGCGAGAGTGGGAGGATAAGGGCTACAAGGTTATCTGCTGTACGTGGAGTGCGAAGAAGGCCAAGGCGATAGAGGCCGAAACGAAGATAGACACACAGACTATTCGGAAGACCGCGAACCAGCTTCATGGGGTTCGCACAAAGCGCGTTACTCAAAAGACCTATCGTAAATCGAAGACGGAGCCTGAAGAAAAGGGTAAGAGCTTTAAGCAGGCGATTCGGGAAACATACGCCGAGTACAAGTATTCAACATGGCAGTGGTCAGGCAAAACAAAGAAGAAATACCTTGGTGGATATTATAAAGCGACGAGCAAGGCCCACCACGCCTTTTGGTACGCGACTCACCGAATATCGAAGCGGCATATGGAATATCTCAACTCTGAGCTCAAGCGACAGAAGTTTGAGGTAACGAAGAAGACGGTCGTTCTCGTTGATGCCAAACAGTCATCAAGTAGCCCGAAGCTTCAGAAGCTTGTCAGTGAAGTAAAGGAGCGGGGCGGTAAGGTCGTCTTTACGGAAGAACTAATTCCCCGGCAACAGCAGGCCGAGCGAAGGTTAAAGCCACAACAAACACAAAGTCAGTAAGGTGTGGTTATTGAGCGGACGCAGATAGAATAACTCGCTTAGGTCTGAAAACCCTCTCATGTTATGAGAGGTGTAAGTGAGGGCAAATAGCTTTGGCGCTAAAAGGCATAACACCTTCTCAAGCGATTAAGAAGGTGGGAGAATCGGGTCTCGAATTGGCTCTGTCACCTTCTCAAGCGATTAAGGTGCTGGGAGAATCAGGTTTCGAATTATCGCCTGAACAGCAATTGATGATGGAGGAGATTTCGAAAGAATTCATCGACTTAGCTAAGAAGAAGTCAGGAAAGCGCGATAGGGCTAAGCTGATTAAGCAGTTTGCAAAAAGAGTGCTACAGGAGTTGTATCTTGCGAATGCAATAGGTATTGCAACTTATGCCCAAATTTACATAACAGCGGTACTTCTATTTACCCTTCTAGCGTCGACTATAAAAGCAAATGAGAGAGAGGTGGTACGAAAACTAGAGGATATATTGCAGGAGCAGCCCGCTACTGAGCAACAGGAACAAAAGCTTTCAGAGTTGAAAGCGCCGAACCTAACGGCGAGACTAAAGAGCGAAATCGCTAAGATAAAAACTATCGAAGATTTCCAAAATGTGCAGGCGGCGCTCGATACGCAAGGGCGTAAGCTAGGTTATCAGAAGCCATCAGTTACCAAACATATAACTAGCCAAGTTTCTAAACTTAGAAGCCTGGATGATTGCAGAGAAGTAGAAGTCACTGTTAAGCAGCGAGAAGATGAGCTCAAAGCAAAAGGTCAGGTTACCGGACCAGCAAAAAGTTTAGCCATTACTACCATACGCGGCATAGAACATTTCTGTGAACGTTGGCAGGTGGATAACGAGCCCCACTCACGAACCCTTGGTCCCACGCTTCCACCAAAGTATAACCTTTCAAAGGTCAAAGTATCTTTCCGAGCACGGAAAAGATTGGAACAGCTGGGCTACGAAGTGAAGAAATAGCCTGGATTTAATTTCATTAAACCCTTCCCCTTGCTTTTTGTAGCATAGCATATGCTACAATCCTTTTGGACGAGAAATGCCGTCAGCGAGTTAACCCACGCGCTAAGGAGGAGCGCGGCACCATATAGCTGAAAGGAGCGTTGCTGAGCCCCGTGGATACTAAAAATCCCGCCCCTCTCGATTCGGTAGGGAGGCTAAGGAACAAAGCCTTAGTGATGGTTGGGGCGCCGATAGTTTCGAGTTTCGGCGCGTACCAAATTGTCATTCAATACCTTGAGCTTCACCTATACGTCGCCTACGCCGCAGCCTTAGTCGTTTTCCTCGAGCTTCTCTTCAAGGCGCGGACGACCCCTTTTCGGCCAAGTGACCATCACACCGTGATGTTTTTAACCTTCGCTGCCTTCTCGTACGGGGTGGGAGGGATTTCGGCCTATGCTTCGTACTTTTTTATCCCGAGGCTTTTAAGCCGCATGGGCATTGCCATTGCCGAGTATTCGCCGAGCGGCTATGACATCGGTAGTTGGATTTCTCTAGCGTTAGCTTTTGTCATAGGTAGCATCGTGAGAGGTCAGGTTTGGAGTAGGGCCGTCGGGCGACAAGGGCCAATCGAGTTACGAAAGTTTATCGCCCAGTCAATTGCACTTTCTCTGACGACGGTGGCGACGTGGCTCATAGCTTTCGGCGTGTGTCTTTACGCAAAAGATTTTCCGACGTGGATGAACGTCACGGTTTCGACCCTTTTTTCAGTCGGCGCGTTTTTTATCGGGGCGGAAGTTTTTTACGGGTTCTATGAAGTTTCGGGCGCGACCATGGACCAGGAGGAAACACTTGAGTCGGCGCAAAACAAATGGAAGAAGTTCATTAAGCCCGACGACCGCTTGGTGTACCTCTTTGGGCTTAAGGTGCCAGCCCTTTTTCTGCGGCTGAACACGTTTCTTATCGGTCTTCCCGGAAGCGGCAAGACGGCTCTGACCAAGCGGACATATGCCGACGTGCTGCCGCTCGTGCGCGAAGGGCTTCTCGCTTTAATCCTCGACTACAAACAGGAGCTTCCGTCGTTTTTTCGCGCAATCGGTATAGAGGAAAAGTACATCGTGTTTATGTCACCGCGCGACAAGCGCTCACGGCCACATAAGTTATGGCGGGATATTGACTCAATTGACGCCTGCGACAACTTTGGCTTGTCAGTAGTGCCCGAGGACAAAGAAGAGCGGACCAAATTTTTTAATGCTTCCTCTAACGACATGACCACGGCCTTGATAACCTCTCTGTTTTTAGAGACGCTCGACAGGCAAGAGCTGGGCGAAGGGCCGCTCGAATATTATTGGCGAGACGTGGTTCTTTTCGGGATGAATAAAGAAGACCTGAAAGAGCTTCTTCTAAAACATTCCGAGACTGCCGGCGCAGTCACTTACCTCGAACGGGATAACGACGACTGCTTTACAACGCTTCGAACTTTCGTCAGGAAGCTGAGCGTCCCGGCGGCCCTTCAAGACGCGGCAAGGAGAGAGGGGAAGGAGCCGATTTCTTTCACCGATTGGGTAGAGGGTAAAGAGGGTGACGGAGGCTCGATACTTCACTTTGGCGTTGACCCGAGGGCCGAGGTATCGGCAAAGGTTTTCAACTCATTTGCCACCTCGAACATCGGCATGCAGATTTTGGGTCAGCCCGAGACGAGGAGACTCAAGTATTTTTTGGGCGTAGATGAGGCCGCCAATACCCTGTCGAGCGTACCCAACCTACCTACTTGTGCGAGTGCTGGACGTTCTAAGGGTTTGGCAATTTGGGCCTCAATACAGGATACAGCTCAGTGGTATTACGTCACCGGAGAGACGCTTGGCAAAGCCGTTATGTCCATGTTTTCGAATTGGGCGTGCCTCAAGGTCAGGAACCCTGAGACGGCGAAATTCATCCAGGATTTAATCGGCGAAGTTGACGAACGCTACTACAGCGAGTCGGTGAGCAGACTCAAACTCCCGCCCGAAGGACTCACTGGAAATATCCAAGACCAGCGCCGCATCAGGCCCGACGTTTTAACGTCGGACATCATGCATTCGGAGTCTGCCGACCCGGAATCTGGTGTTCCCGGAATTTTCCTCAATGCGAAGACGAAGCCGGTTAAGGCGACGCTTCGTGATGTCTTTGACGGCGTGCCCAATATCGACCTCGAAGACCCCGAGGTGCAACGCTTCAATAGTCAGCCGCGCGATAACCCGCGCGACTACGTGCTGAAGCCCTGGACGCCCGAAGAGCGCGAATACTTCGGTCTTAAACCGAGGCCGGAAGTTGCGAAGGGCGACAACGACAAAGACGCAAAGAACACCAACGGTAGTGGCAGCGGCAGTAATAAAAACGTGATTCGCCTGGCGGTCAGTAACCCAAAGGGCTCTCGGCGTAAGTCAGAGCCGGAGTCGGAAGACATCACGATTGACGAGCTTCTCAATAGCATTAACGCGCAAGACGCTTGAATCGCACACGTCGGCATCTTACACAGAAAGCGAGGTCCTAAATTGTGGCTGTCAGACACAGTGAATCCGGCAACCTGATGTCGGAGCGGGAGGCGTACGTCTACGCCATTAACGACCATTTACGAGCGATTGAAATTCAGAGCAACGGCGAAGAGAAGGCCGCTCGCTCAGAACCGCTTTATCACTTGCGGCGAGATTTCCAACTAATCTCCGACCGCTTCGAGAGGGAGAACCGCGTACTTCAAGCGGCGGGTAAGAAACCACTCCCCGAGGCGACGTTGCGCCCCGAGTTTGTCAAAGCGCTACACACGGCCCAGGACGAGGCGGCTACGTACCCACGCCCTTACCGCGCGGCAGCCGAGAGGGAGCTTCGCTACTTGGACCGCGAGCTTCAGGGCATTCAGACCTATTACGCAAAGCAAAATCAAAAGGAGGCAATAGCAGCGACGACGGAGCAGAAACAGCCGCCGCCCAAACCGTCGCAGCGGCAGCAAAGGTAAGACGAGGCGCGAATTTTGCGCGCGTGGGCGTGCTGAAACGAACAAGTGGCTCCGGGTGCAGTCTTGGAAAACACTCCCGAAGCCCACACACAGACTATTACATCCGAGGCACCCCCGTGCGGCGAGCCGCGCCAGAGGTTTATTTATGTGTCTACAAAGTGAAAAGCGAAGTGAAGCATGCGGCTCACAAGCCTCGCACTCGGGGAGAGATAAGGAGGTGTCGCGATGCTCACAGAAATCCTAACGACCCTTTACAGCGAACTGATTTTTCTGGTCCTAGGCGGCTTGGCGATATACCGGCTCCGGCCTCTCTATCGCAAGTACTGCGACCCCGCAAGCTATGAATATCAATCGCGCATCGAGCGCCACCAGGCAGAGTGGTTACAGCACCTCTCTTCCGGTAATGCGATGCATCCGATACACCCGGTGAGTTTTCTTGACGAGGCGGAGAAGATTCGGACCGAGGCCAAAGTCAGGGGCGAGGAGTAGAAGGGGCAATCACCGCCGGCGCAACAATAGCAACAGTGACGCAGAAGCAGCTTTAACGGGGGCGCTTTTATGGGTATCCCAAGAAACGAAGCACAGGGAATTGTAACGAGAGGCAAAGAGCTGGTCTTTGCCGTTGATAACTTTTTCGACCGCCTCATTTTGGGCGGTATGACAGAGAAAGTCGGGCATGCGATTGACTGGACGGTTAACGCTGTCGGAAGTGTCGTGCGATTCACGATGTGTTACGTCGTCGGCTTCTTTGCCGTGGCGCTCCTCGCGCTTGTTTTTCTCGTGACACTCAAGCTCTCGGCACTTCTCGGACTACCAACCGTCATCAACTACGCCTTCTCCATTTTCATCCTTTTTTACGGCTGCCACCTAACAGGGAACGTGCTGCGAACACTCGGCCAGGAACCCGACGCCCGGGCGCAGGTGCAGCCTAAAAGTGGAACGTTTCGCCATAGCTTCGAAACCCCGCAATTCGAGGCGATGCAAAGGAGCATAAGCGGGAGCACTACAAGCATGAGCGCTAAAGGAAATCAGGGCACTAAAGAATTGCTCGAGGAGCTTCACTCGCTTATCGGCCTCAAACGTATAAAGCAGGATGTCTCAGGACTTATCCTGGAGCTAAAAGGGGAGAAGGTTCGTGAAGGGTTCGGCTTCAAAGACGAACGCCCGGCCCGGCATAGCGTCTTTAAAGGCCCCCCCGGCACAGGCAAAACGACCGTAGCCAAACTGATGGCCGAAATTTTTCGCTCCCAGGGGCTTTTGAGTAAAGGCCATCTTGTCGTTGTAACGAGAGCGGATTTAATTGGTGAATACATGGGCCAGACGGCGCCTAAAGTGAACGCAAAGGTGCAGGAAGCTCTTGGCGGCGTC
>MWWK01000022.1_pt1 | contig 20607 bp, 23 predicted proteins | sample 1047241 | NCBI WGS metagenome assembly MWWK01 (sample SAMN06349964, study PRJNA376086) | soil metagenome | isolation source: BG12-3 sample Antarctic (ecotone) soil | place: Antarctica | reverse complement strand
GTTTACCAATAACACCTTTTATTTTAATGAGTGCTAAATCATTTGCCTGATCAACTCCTACGACACCCTCTATACGGTAAATAGAAGGGTTACCTACAACTTTTGCAAATCCGTCTACTGCTCCTTCGATAACGTGGTAATTAGTAGCCACTACATCAGGGCGCACAAAGAAGCCGCTGCCTAATGATATAGCGCGGTTATTAGCGTCTTGCATTTCCAGCATTACAATTGATGGAAGAGCGTTTTTTGCAATTAGTCGGGCATCTTGCGCTTTAACAGAAACAGTAAAATTTATAAGAATAATAAAGATCAGTAAAGAAAATGGTTGTTGTTTCATAGGATAAAAAAGGATTGTGAAATATACCAAATATACGTTTAGTTATATACCATATTTTTAGCTGTCCAGTATATAAATAAAAGGAACTTGAAAAAACAAAGTAATAAGAGTAATATTAGTAAAATAAGTAATAAATGATTACTCACTTTTAAGTAACAATAAACATTAACCAATGGAAACCGCTTTAATAACCCGAAACAATACGAACCTACCCGGAGTAAACCCTCAAAGAATAGATAAGCTATTAGAGCAGTTTCTCGCTTGCCAGGACGTAAAGAAAAGCTCAAAGGATTTATACCGGAGAACGCTTCGGCAGTATTTTAACTGGGTAATATCGAAGGGCTACAATCTCTCCGAAATAACCAGAGCGGAGCTTTTAATTTATAAAGAGGGGCTCCTAGCCTCCGGTATGAGCAGCCTTACTGTAGGCTCTTACATTACCTCCGTTAGACGTTTCTACGAATGGACGGAGGCTAATAAGTTTTATCCGAATGTAGCCAAAGGAATAAAAAGCCCAAAAAGAAAACAGCAATTTAAGAAGCAATCTCTCACGCCGGAGCAGAGCCGGGAGCTCCTCACTTTTTTGGAAGGCAAAGCCCTCCGGGATTATGCGGTAGTAAATCTCTTGCTCAGGACCGGATTAAGGACAATCGAAGCCAGAAGAGCCAACGTCGAGGACATAGCCTTTAAGAGCGGTAAACGAGTGTTATACATACAGGGCAAAGGCAGAGACGAAAAGGACGATTTTGTAATTTTGACGGACAAGGCTTTTGCTCCTTTAGCCCGGTACATAGAGACCAGAGGCAAGCTCAAAAGCGGCGAACCTCTCTTTATTTCTACCAGCAATAACTCAAGCGGAAACAGGCTTACAACACGGACAATCAGCTACATAGCCAAAGAAGGATTAAAGGCTATCGGACTGGACGGAAGAGACTTCACCGCTCACAGCCTCCGGCATACGACAGCCGTAAATATCCTGAGAGCCGGAGGGAGTATGGAGGATGCTCAGGGAGTTTTAAGACACGCTAACCCGGCTACTACGCAAATTTACACGGCGACGATCAAAGAAGAGCAGAGGATAAAAAACGCGCCGGAGGAGCTATTAGACAGCCTTTACTGAGTAACTAAAGTAAACAGAATAATATGAGCTTACTAGCTACTGATTTACGGAAGAGGAAAAAGGTAGTTTTTACTAAAAAGATTACCGTAACGGAGGCTCCGAAAAACGCAGAAACAGTAAGCGAAAAAATTCCTTTAGATGTTTTCGATCTTAACAACGAGACCGGGCAAAGAGTAATTAAATATCTTGCTGTAATGGCTGAGAAGCTCGAAAAACTTGGATTACCTTTATTACTGAATATGCCAACCGTAAGAGCCTACGAAGCAGAGATAGATTTAGCAGAGGCGATTTACGGGCACGAAAAAGGAGATTTAACGGAGGAAACTCTCAAAGACAGGTTAAGCGGTTATGTCGAAACGCACACCTCCAGAGGAGAGATAGAAATGGACTGGACAGGCAAAGACGTACCGCTTTTTTACTTTGTCTTGAAACTAAACGGAGAAAGATTAGAGAGTTACACCTGTAATTATATTCAAGTTTGTCTCATTCGAGAGTTTTGGCTCAGAGTTCATCCAGAGTCTAGCTTTGATTTAATACTACTATAAAAAGGAGAAGAGAATTATGTATGAGGCATTAGCATCAGCAATTTTAGCAGGAATAGTAGGAGGAGCATTGACTATATATGGCATTATAAAATCCAGAAAAAAAATGTCAGAGAGAGATGCATACTCTTACAATGATATAGCTACAAAATGGTATCTATGGGATGAATTTGTTAATTGTTATTACGTTGATAAATTGGGTCGTCCTATTAAACCAAATCCTCCCTTAAAGTCAAAACAAATGGATCTAGAGCCATTTCAAAAGCATTCCACTGAAGAAAAAATCCAAATGCTTATAGCTGATTTTGGCGTAGAGACAAAGAGTAATTAAGTGATTATGAAAGTGTCTTAAAGCATTTATAAATAGTCTTTTGAAAGATTAAATTATAAAGACATAGTAACAAGAGTAAACAAAAAAATATGAGCTTATTGGATAAAGCTAAACAATATCTAAATGTTGGGCTTTCGGTATTACCGACTAAAGCGGATAAACATCCGGCTCTCTCAAGCTGGACCCGGCTCCAGGCATCAAGACTAACCGAAACCCAAGCTGAGAGCGCATTTAACAGCTCAGAGACAAGGGGCTTAGGAATAATCTGCGGAGCCGTTTCCGGTAATCTGGAAGTAATAGACGTAGATTGTAAGTACGATCTTACCGGGAGCCTTTGGACCGAATTAAAAAGCCTCATAGATGAACATCTCCCGGAGCAAACGGCAAATAGTTTAGTTATCGCTAAGACTAAAAGCGGAGGCTATCATATCTACTACCGTAGCCCGAAAATAGAGGGAAACTTAAAACTAGCCAACAGACCGACCACTCCAGAAGAGAAAGCGGAAACTTATAAACAGGCAATAGCAAAAGGAGAAACCGAAGAGAAAGCTCAAAAGCAATCCGCAAACGACAAAGTAAAAGTACTACTTGAAACCAGAGGAGAGGGAGGCTACGCCATAGCCGATCCTACGCCCGGTTACGAATTTATACAGGGAGGCGCTCTCCGGATACCGACGATCACGCCGGAGGAGAGAGAGATACTTTTCACGCTTGCTAGAAGCTTTAACGAGCTCCCGGAGCCGGAACCGAAACAGACCGATTATGTTAAATCTACGCCCTATGTAAATAACGGGCTTTCCGCGTTTGAGGATTATAACCAAAGAGCCGACATAGTAGGGCTTTTAGAAAATAATGGCTGGAAACAAGTAGGCAGAAGCGGAGAGCGGATTTATTTTAAGAGACCGGGAAACACCGACAGCAAAACCTCCGCTAATTTCCATACCGGACTAAAAGTCTTTTATGTCTTTAGCACTTCTACCGAATTTGAAAACGGCAAAGGCTATAACCCTACCGGAGTTTACACGCTTTTAGAATGTAACGGAGACTTTAGTTTAGCCAGCCGGAGACTATACGAGCAAGGTTACGGAGACCGATCCCAGAGCAAAGCCAAACAGAACCCGACGCAAGTAAAAACCGATTTAATAAGAGTAGAAGCAATTACAGCAAGCGGAGCCGTGATCACGCTCTCAGAGCCCGGAGATACGCTAAAGATAGAAAAGGTAATAGCCGCAGAGTTAAGCAAAGTTTATGTTTATTACGTTTCTGAGGATGCACAAGAGGAGATATTAAAAGCCCTTGACCTTTTGGATTCTGCGACGGAGGCAAGAGTTTACACGATACAGACGGACGATCTAAACCGGCTTACAAACAACCAGGCAAGCCAGCCTCCCTACGAGTTTCGGCTCCAGATGCTACTCCAGCATTATGGCGAAAAGGAAGAGACTAAGGGCTCTCTGGACGCTGAGGACATAGACAGCCTTTTATCTGAAGCGGTAACTATCGCCTCAAATCTCCGGGAGCCCACCGACAGAGACCGATTTACAAAGCTATTTACTACCCTTGAAGCAGTAAAGGATTTAGGTATTACAGAGGAGAGCCTCAAAGCGACAGAGGAGAAGCTCAGGTACAAAGCCGACCAGGAAAAGAAGGACAGATCACTCTCAAAACTCCTGGACAATGCAGCCGAGCTCCGGGAGCAGGGAAAACTCAAAGAGGCTTTTACCACGCTGGAGGCAAGCCTCCAAAACATAAAGACGGACTCCGGCAAAGACTTATTGCCAGTAACCTTAACCTCAGAGGACATATTCAGCCAGATAGCGGAAACGGCTCCGGCATTTAAGACGGGCTATAAATCTCTGGATAAGTTCGTAGGTTTTACGCCGGGAGCGATCACGCTCGTAGCCGGGCGACCTTCACACGGTAAAACTACGTTTATGTTTAATCTCCTCCTGGAGATGAGTAAATTTTACGGAGCGGAGGATTACAAGTTTTACTTTTTCACTTATGAGGAGCCTCTGAAAAATCTCTCCGTCAAACTTCTAAACCGTTTCATAGGCGAAGATTTAAGCGAGCATTACGACTCTTTTATCGCTCTTGCCAGACCGACTAACTACGAGTTTCTAAAAGCTTATATCAAAGCAAAAAGAACGGACATAGAGACAATAGAAAAAGGTAAGGAGATGTTTAGGCATTACACGGACTCCGGACTAATCACGGTTATAGATCGTAATTATTCGGTAGAGGAACTCGCCTCTCTTACCGCTTACCTAACCCGGAGAGAAAAGATCGGAGCCGTTTTTATTGATTACATCCAACGAATGAGAACCGAGCGAAAGACTCAGGACAAGAGAACGGAAATAGCTCATATATCAGACCAGGTTTTACAGATCGCCAAAGAGAATAACTTACCGCTCATACTCGGAGCGCAGCTAAACCGGGCGACAACTCAGGGAGCAATAAAAAAGCCTTCTCTGGAAAACTTAAAAGAGGCTGGAAATCTGGAAGAGGACGCTAACACTGTCCTATCAGTTTACAACGAGAGCCGGGAAAAAGATGAGGATTTCGGAGGAGCCAGCTACTCTAAGCAGCGAGAAGTAGATTTAGAAATAAAGGCTCTCAAAAACCGGGAGGGAGAAGTAAACCAAACGGCTGTTTTAACTTTCGACAAATGGACCGGGCTGATAAAGGAAAAGACGGCAACCGCTAATCATTTTTAGTAAACACAGTAATATGAGTAATACCGTAACAATAAGTAATCATAAGGGAGGAGTAGGTAAAACCACCTCCGCTCTGAACATTGGAGCCGGGCTCTCCTCTCTTGGCAAACGGGTATTACTTGTAGATTTAGATCCGCAGGCAAACCTCAGCCAGAGTCTAAGAATAACGGAGCCGGAGCGGACCATTTACGGAGCGATCAGAGGAGAGTATGCTCTGGAGCCCTTACCGATAAAAAAAGGACTTGATCTTATACCTTCTACCCTTGACCTCTCCGGAGCCGAAATAGAACTCTCCTCAGAGACCGGAAGAGAGTATATCCTCCGTGAGCTTCTGGAGCCGCTCCAGTTAAAATACGATTACATTTTGATAGACAGCCCACCGTCTTTAGGACTCCTCACGGTAAACGCTCTGACAGCCTCAAAAGAGGTATTTATACCGCTCCAGGCTCAGTACTTGGCTCTGCAGGGATTAAGCAAACTTGTAGAGGTAATAGAAAAGATACAGAAACGACTAAACAAAGACTTGCGGATCGGAGGAGTATTTATCACTCAGTACGATAGCCGGAAAGTATTAAACCGAAACGTCAGCGAAACGATAAACGCGCATTTTAAGGACAGGGTTTTTAAGACAAAGATAAGGGATAACATAGCCTTAGCGGAGGCTCCGACAGCCGGGCTCGACATATTCAGATACCAGCCAAAGAGTTACGGAGCGGAGGATTACTTAGCCCTTTGCAAAGAGATTATAAAAGAAAGGAGATAACCTCTTATTACTTAGTAATTAGAGTAAACATAATAATATGAGTAAGAAAAACTTTACCGGAGGCTTAAACTCTTTATTAGGAGATAACCCGGAGGAGCCGAAAAAGACAGGCAAACCAAAGACCGCCGCAAAAGAGATTACTAAAACCTCTCAGGAGGGAACCAAAGAGAGCGAGACCAGAGCAACCTTTATCGTTAATGAGGAACAGTTAGAAAAACTAAAATCTATTGCTTACTGGGATCGGCTTTTAATCAAAGACGTAGTAGCTCAGGCTTTGGAAGATTATTTAACCAGGTACGAAAAAAAGAACGGAGCGATCAAACAAGCTCCGGCTAAATAAACGCTATGCCAACGACAATAGAAAACATTAAGTTTTATACCGTAACCGAAACAGCCGGACTTTTGAACATTACGCCGCAAACCGTGAGAGCGTATATCAAACAGGGAAAGCTCAGAGGGAAACGAATAGGCAGACCGATACTAATTACGAAAAAGGCTCTCAGGGAGTTTATTGGAGAGGGGACAAATACAAAAGAGGTAACTATATGAAAACGAATAAAATCTTTACAATGCTTTGCTTGTTTTTGGTATTTCTTGTTGTACCGAAACAAGTATTTTCTCAATATGATTCGAATTTTATACACTTAAGAGGATTCGATAGTTTGTTGGCTCTAGTTGAACGATTGGATCCAGATTTGGAACAGGCAGGATTGACAAGACAACAAATACAAACGGATGTCGAAATAAAATTACGTAAGGCAGGATTCAAAGTAAACGCAAAATTCGAGCTAGGTGATAATAAACCAGCATTAATAATCAAAGTAAGCTCCCTGCTTAATAGTAATGGTCTGTTTGCGTATAGCATCCAAACTTCACTAAGTGAAAAGGTTATTTTACATAGAGATAACTCCGTGAACGGGCTCAATGCTATGACTTGGACAGAAAATACTCTGGGAACTGTTGGCAGAGACAATGTTCGAAACATCAGAGATACAGTTTCCGACCAGGTTGATAAGTTTCTCAATGATTACCTCAAGGGTAATGCTGTTAAGACTCCATCAGATGAGGAGGGCGATAAGCTTGTCCATGTTTTCAACATTTCAGTATACGGCGATTGTAAACCTAGCCCCTTAGCAAAATACGCAGTAAAAACCTTGCCAAAAAACGTACAAAAACCATCAGGGAAATCCATACAAAAACCTTTACCAAAACCAGTTCAAAAAGACTCTCCATTTACCGCTACTTATGTTGGCGGTAATAGCCCACCCACCGTCGAAATTTTCAATGATTCAAACAGAACAATGTACTTCGATTTTGGACAGGGGAAAATGACAGCATACACAATTCCAAGCGGAGGTAGGCAGAAGATAAATCTTTCTGAAGCGGGGAATTACAAATTCAAGGCATCTGCTCCCAGTGTAAGAAGCGATGAAGGACAAGAAACATTTCACAACGGGTATGTCTATACGTGGAGATTTTATATTGTTACTGTTCCAAGATAAACAAAAAGTAAACAGTAAATAGCTTGAACTTCCATATGGAAAAGGCTCTCCGGGAATTTGTCGGAGAAAAAGAAAAAATATGAAATACAAGTTGATTTTATTATTCGGTCTTTTGAATGTTATGTCCTCTTTATGTTTTTCGCAGCAGAAAGCATGCGTATTAGACATTAAGGACTCTCCTTCTCTTAGAGGGTTTAAACTAGGGATGAATAAGTCAGAAGTTGAACTTTTTTTGATGAAACCGTTTTTGATTAGAGAAAGATATACACGCCTCAGAAAGGAAACAGTAGTTGAAAATTTACCAAAAGATAATGATTCCGTCTTGAAGAAGGTGTTGGAGAGTTACAAACACGACTCCTCCTCTCTTATTGAATATTTGAGAATCCCAAGCGAAGAATGGGGCGAATTTTTTATTCCTGACGAGAAACAGAAAAATACAGAAAGGTTTAAGAACGTTAACTCTTTAGATTTTATATTTTATCAAAATAAACTTTTCTACTTAAAAATTGTTTACAAAACGGATGCCTTTAAGGACACCACAGATAAAGATTTTTATTCGGATATGAGTTTGTTGCTTGGTTTGCCTGAGGGAACTTTCTCTAACGGATATGCATGGTGCAAAAATTTTAATGTAGGCGTGTCAAAATCGGAAAGCTTGATTTCAATCAGTGTAACAGACAAAGTAGCTTTGGAAGATTCAAAAGAAAAAGCATGGCAAACAGTCAAAAAAACATACGAAAAGTTCAAGAAGGAGAAAGCAGTCAGCAAGGGCTTCAAGCCATAAAATATATTGAACTTCCATAAACATTACATTACAGAAGTAGAAAAAGCAGTATGAACGAAGCAGCACAAAACATAAGTATCTTTGAGAAAGTTGTTATGGAGATAGTAAGGGAGTATTTTTTTGACCCGGAGACGGAGGATTTCATAAAACCTTATGCGTTAAAAGTTCTTAACGCTCGCTCCGGGCATATACTAACAAACATTCCTCAAAGATTCGGCTCAGGGCAACCGATCCCGGCAAGCGAACTCACCGAAATTGTGGACGCTCTGAAAGAGTCCGGACAAATGGAAACTCTTATATTTACTAAAGAGGTAAGCGAAGCCCTTTACGAAAAAACATACAAAGCCTTTAGAGACTCCTCATCAGAAACAGAGACTTGGCAGGATTTATTTACCGAAATCTCCCCAAACGAAAGCTTTACCCACGAGATTTTTGTAAGACTCGTCGAAGAGCAAGAGAAAATAGAAATAACCTCCGCGAAACAACTCCAGGACATAACCGGAATAACTCATATATACGGCTACTGGGACGCGGAGAAAGGTGAAACAGTACCGTACGAAGGGAAAAAGATAATTACCAAGAAACAGGCTCAGGTAGAAGCCTACGAACAGGTAGAGGAAACCTTTACTAAGGCTATGCAATTTAGATATGAGCGTTTTCTAAAGGAGAGGCTCCGGAACGGAGAAAAGTATAAAGATTTACTGGAAGTAAATCCCTCAAGTTTTTACCTCCCCGAAGATTATAAGGAAACAGCTATTAAGAGAGCCGTTTCTCAATACTTTGAGCTTTGGGATACCTCAAGATTAAAACCGGATTTTGGCTCTATCGCGGATGAAATTGACGCTCCTTACTCTTTTGTAATAAATGCCTCAAAACAGTCTTTTTATTAAATTTATGGAAAGTATTGACGTAAAAGAAAAGTTTATAGAACTCCGGGCTCAAGGCTATTCTTTCGACAAAATAGCCAAAGAGTTAGGCAAAGCTAAACAGACGCTCGTAGATTGGAGCCGGGAGCTCCAGGATGAGATAGCCAACCGCAAGGCTCTTGAGTTAGAGGCTCTCTACGAAAAGTTTTATCTCTTGAAAGAGCATAGGCTAAAAACCTTTGGAGGCACTCTCGCAAAACTTCAAAAGGAAATAGATAGCCGGAACCTCTCAGACGTACCGACAGATAAGCTCCTGGACCTCCAGCTAAAGTATTTAACCTTTATCAGAGACGAATACACGGAGCCTCAGTTTAGAAGCTCGCAGGAAATTGCGGAGGAGCGAATGGATAAGCAGATCATAGAGGAACTAACCGCGCCGAAGATCAGAAGAAAACTAAAAGCAGCCTAAAAATATGCTAGACACTACCAGAGAAATAGAAGCTAAAGACGTAAAAAGATTACTCCTCCGGGTATATAAAAAATACCAGAGCGGAGAGATTACAGAGGCAAAAGTCCAAAAGGAAACATACATACTAAACAGCATATTAAAGGCTATCGAAGTTACCGATCTGGAAGAGAGGCTACAGGCTATCGAAAGTACATTGAAACGAGATGAGTAAAAAAGACATTTCAAAAAGTATTAAGAATGGCTCCGCAAAGAATAAGGTAAAACTTATAGCGGAGCATTTCGCTTTAGTCCAGACAAACAGTAAAGGCTTGTTTTCAGATAGCGAAGCTCAGGAACTTATTGACAGTCTAAAAACTCCTCAAGAGATACGTTTATTTAATAAAACCATAAACGCAGACAGAGTGATAAGACACACGCTTAATTTACTAAAACAGTACCAATTAAGTTACCGAGAATCTATAGCCTATGTAACCGGATACGCTTTACTCTGGGAGAGTTATCTTAAGTCGGAGGATACGCTAAACCTGCTCCTTCACGGAATAAAAGACAAAAAACTTAAAGAAAATCTAATAGAGAATTTACAGAAATGGCCCTATATTCTCGCAAATATCGAAAAGGATGAGGAGGACGGTTTTATACGGTTCGCAACCGATAAGCCAAGAAAACAAAAAACAAAAGCCCAAAGCTCCTCTGGTCCTATTACTCTTGAAGGCATTTTAGACATCTGGAAAACGCAGACGGAAACGGCAATTAGCCAGACGAAAGCAATAGCTAAGGCTATAACGGACTTTATGGAAGAGAATGATTTTAAGCCAAGTCCCTATAAAGAAATGATAAACGGCATTTTGGAGGACATAAACAAAGACCGATCCATAACACCAAAATACAGCAAAAGAAAAATGCTGGAGATGTTCCCGGAGGATAATAAAGACACGCTTTTTACCAAGTTCTTTGTTTTTCCCGATCCGGAGGAAATAGACGTAGATCAAGACTTTTACGAGAAAGTCCGGAGAGATTACTTAGATATTTAACCAATGAGTAGATCAGATAGAACAATCCCAGACATAGATATTTACATCCCGGAATTACCGGAGGAGATCGCTCCGGCACTTACTCCTCTGGAAATCCCGGAGACGAAGCACAAAGGAAAGTTCAGACGCTCCGGGCATCTTACAGATCAGATGCTTAAATATAATTATCCGGATAATAAGAACGCGCAGCCATCTCTTTTTGAGCTTTTAGAGCCCGGCACAAAAGAGAAAATAATCTCCTCCGGAGCTAACGTAGAACTTACCAACCGAAAGGGAGAAGGCATCAAGCTAACCAAAGGAGAATATAAACTTATCCTCAGTTTATCGAAGCTCCTTCACGATAAAAGCCAAAACAAGGACAGCCAAAAAAATGACTATTACACCGGAAACAAGGGAGCGGAGTTGATACCGATAAAAACAAAGGACAACGGAAGAGTAGAATTAAAAAGCCCTAAAATAGCAGTAACTCTTTATGAATTAGCAAAAGAGTTTTACGGAGGAAAAGTTACCGGAGGGAGCGGAGTAAAAGAAGTAGCCCGGATGCTTTACGATTTAGCGGAGAATCCAGACAAAAAAGCCCTAATTAAATACACGAGAATAGCGGATTTAGGCTCAGGCAAAACCAGAGAGTATTTTATTGAAATATTCGACAGCCTCTTAAAATTAGCGGAGGGCGGCTATAAGGATTTTCTAAACGGAGAGTTAATAGACGAGCGGAGGGAAATCGTAGTAAATCTACACCCTATTTTTATAGACCAGATCGAAAACAAGTATATAGAATTACCCTTAGACATTACTAAACGAATGATAGAGGCTTACGGCTCTCACTCCGTTTCAGAAATAGCCATAAAGCTCATAGAGTATTTAGCCAGAGCGCACTCAGGCAGACCGAAAGACTATAAAACCGAGATATACCAGGAGAAGCTTTACTGGACAATAGCAGAGGAGTATATGAAGCAGGGCAGACGATCCTTACTTGAGAAGTATTTCTTAAAAGGAATAGAAACCGCAAAAGGGATCGGACTTCTAAAAAGCTACAAGTTAACTCAGGGAACAACAGGTAAACCAAAGATTATTTTCCAACTCGAAAAAGTCTGGGAGTAGCTATAGTAATAATTGCAGAAAATAGTTGGGTTAATTAGATTTGCTTAATATATAACTAGAGTGAAAAGCTCTAATCAGGCAAAGAATATTCAAAAAAAACTTTATTCTCCAGGAGGATTTAATATGAAAAAATCTCTGATATTTCTATCTATTTTGTTTTTGCAAATCCAAGTCTTCCCTCAAAAGACTGTTAAAAATTTGCTACCTTCACATGCAGAAGCACTCATAAAGTTTCGATCTACCCATCCGGATCACAACTTTTTGTCTGAACTTTCAATGGATAGTGAGCGACTAGCAGACATGAAAAAAAACAAGATACTAAATCCTTACTATCTTGTTGGTGACTTCAACCAAGACAAGATTCAAGATTTCGCTCTTATTCTGGGAAGAAAGGGACGACCCAAGTTTGACAATCCAGAGGAGGCTGAAGCAAGGGCAGAGGATCAGAATCTTAGTGTAGTCGTGTTTAACGGTATAGGACGCAATAAGTACAAGGCAGCACTCGTAGAAAAAGTCGAGGCTCCACTTTTTTGTTTCCTAGGTCTTTCGACCGGGAAGAAGCCGCGACTTTATTTCGCTCTATGGGGATCTGACTCGGACAGTTTCGTTTTAACACCGGTTGGTAAGAGTTATATCCCAGAAGCGACTGATTTTGACACATAAGCAAGGGAAGTCAAAGGTTTTTTCTAGTTTAATAAAGTCTGGGAGTAGCTATGGCAGTAATTGCAGTAAAAGGGCTAAAACTATGGCAGTAATTGCAGTAACTATGGCAGTAATTGCAGTAACTATGGCAGTAATTGCAGTAGCACTTCTTCTTACCCTTCATTCTAAAGCACTTAACCCTTGTCTTTTTTTTGTTAGATTTAATTAGATTTCATTAGAAATCTATTAGAGGGAAAAACTTCGCTTTAGGCTCGTTTCCCAGACAGGTAAAAAGATTAAAAAGGTTCCTTTTTTTTGTTTTCTTTACATAACATACCCAAATGATTAAAGGACTTAGTAACTCTTTCCATTGTTTCTCTTTCACCTACAAAAATTTTAATACTGTCGAATCTACTATTCTCATTAAAAACATTCCTTCCTTCGTAAAAATCTTCGCTTTTAACTAAAACATCATTATTTGAAAACATTAAAAAAACAAAATGTCCCGAAGATACACCGTTAGCATAGTTAAGCAAACTTAGATCAACAGTAGACGTAGAATATAATATAAAACCTAATTTCCTAACTGATCCCACATATTTCATTGTGCAGTTGTCGAAGCTAAAATGCTCGTTCTTGTAAATTTCTCCCGGATTATAAGGAACGGTTCCAACTTTTGCTGTTAGTTTATCAGTAATCCAGGTCGTTGTTTCAGCAAAAGAAGATCCAGGATCAGGCAAGGATTTTTCCTGCCTTGATCCTTTAACACTTGAAAGCGAAACAACGCTTTTTGCGTTGGCTATTAGCAGTGCCAAATATGAGGAAGGAACAGCGAAATTAAGATTTTGTCCGTCTTTTAATGAAGCAACTGCTACTCCGATAACCTGACCTTTTCTGTTTACAACAGGTCCTCCACTACTGCCTGGGGAGATAGGTGCAGTAATTTGGATGAGACTTTCTTTGTTAATTTTTCTAAGACTGCTTCCGCTAATAATTCCGGGAGAAATAGTTCCTTCTAATCCTTTTGGATTTCCTAATGCAAAGACTTCCTCTCCGACTTCAATTTTACTGATGTCGGCTAGAATTAGTGGTTTACCAATAACACCTTTTATTTTAATGAGTGCTAAATCATTTGCCTGATCAACTCCTACGACACCCTCTATACGGTAAATAGAAGGGTTACCTACAACTTTTGCAAATCCGTCTACTGCTCCTTTGATAACGTGGTAATTAGTAGCCACTACATCAGGGCGCACAAAGAAGCCGCTGCCTAATGATATAGCGCGGTTATTAGCGTCTTGCATTTCCAGCATTAAAATTGATGGAAGAGCGTTTTTTGCAATTAGTCGGGCATCTTGCGCTTTAACAGAAACAGTAAAATTTATAAGAATAATAAAAATCAGTAAAGAAAATGGTTGTTGTTTCATAGGATAAAAAAGGATTGTGAAATATAACAAATATACGTTCAGTTATATACCACATTTTTAGCTGTCCAGTATATAAATAAAAGAAACTTGAAAAAACAAAGTAATAAGAGTAATATTAGTAAAGTAAGTAATAAATGATTACTTACTTTTAAGTAACAATAAACATTAAGCAATGGAAACCGCTTTAATAACCCGAAACAATACGAACCTACCCGGAGTAAATCCTCAAAGGATAGATGAGCTTCTGGAGCGTTTCTTAGCTTCACAGGACGTAAAGAAAAGCTCAAAGGACCTTTACAGAAGGACTCTCCGGCAGTATTTCAACTGGGTAATATCGAAAGGCTATAGTCTCTCCGGTATAACCAGAGCGGAGCTTTTAATTTACAAAGAGGAGTTACTCTCCTCCGGTTTGAGCAGCCTTACCGTAGGCTCTTACATTACCTCCGTCAGACGTTTCTACGAATGGACCGAAGCTAATAAGTTTTATCCGAATGTAGCCAAAGGGATAAAAAGCCCGAAAAGAAAGCAGCAGTTTAAGAAGCAATCTCTCACGCCGGAACAGAGCCGGGAGCTCCTTCTCTTTTTGCAAGGGAAAACCTTCCGAGATTACGCGGTAATCAATCTGCTTTTAAGGACCGGGCTAAGAACAATCGAAGCCCGGAGAGCCAACGTAGAGGACATAGCTTTTAAGAGCGGTAAACGGGTATTACTCGTACAGGGAAAAGGCAGAGACGAAAAGGACGATTTTGTAATTTTGACCGATAAAGCCTACGAGCCGTTAGCCCGTTATTTAGAAACGAGAGGCAAGCTCAAAAGCGGAGAGCCGCTCTTTATATCGGCAAGCAATAACTCTAGCGGAGATCGTCTCACCACACGGACAATTAGCTACATAGCCAAAGAAGGATTGAAAGCAATCGGACTCGACAGCCGGAACTTTACCGCTCATAGCCTCCGGCATACGACTGCCGTAAACATCCTGAGAGCTGGAGGACGTTTAGAAGATGCTCAGGGAGTTTTAAGACACGCTAACCCGGCTACAACTCAGATTTATACAGCGACGATCAAAGAAGAGCAGAGAATAAAAAACGCGCCGGAAGAGTTACTAGACAGTCTTTATTAAGGAATTAAAAATGGCATATAAAACAGAACAAGAAATTAGTTGTTCAAATTGTGGAGACATAATTGATACATCTTTCAATCTTCCCGACTGTCAAAAATGCGGGCATATACTTGAAAATTTACCCTTGAAAAAAGATATTGATTATGTAAAAACGGCTCTACCACGCCCAGTTGCTACACTATATGGTTGTCTAGTATCTGCTCCTATTTTTATTGTTGTGCTTTTTGCTTCTCTTGAATTAGAAAGATTTGTCCCAAAAATTATTCCCAGAGCGTTATTGGGAGTGATAATTGCTTCCCTTTGTCTGATAGCTTTTAATCTTATATTAAACTATTTCATAAATAAGAAAACACATTGATCTACTAGATAATACGCATAACCAAAGCAATATGGGATTACTAGCCACCGATTTACGAACGAGAAAAAGGGTAATTCTTACAAAAAAGATTGCTTTACCGGAGGCTCCGAAAAAGACGGAAACGGTAAGCGCAAAGGCTCCGCTAGATGTTTTTGATCTTAATAACGAGACCGGGCAAAGAGTTATTAAATATCTCGCCGGAATGAGTGAGAAGCTCGAAAAACTTGGATTATCCTTAATGCTGAATATGCCGACGGTCCGAGCCTACCAAGCGGAGACGGAATTAGTAGAAGCCATTTACCAACACGAAAAAAAAGAGATAACAGAGGAGACTCTTATAGGCAGCCTCAGCAATTACGCCGAAACGCACACCGACAGAGGACAGATAGAAATGGATTGGACAGGCAAAGACGTACCGCTTTTTAACTTTGTTCTGAAACTAAACGGAGAAAGATTAGAAAGCTACGTCTGTAACTACATTCAAACTTGTATCATTCGGGAGTTATGGCTTGGCACGCATCCGGAGACGGAATTTGATTTAATCAGACTGTAGCAGTAACCAGAGTAAACAAAGTAATATGAGCTTATCAGATCACGCTAAACAGTATCTAAACGCCGGACTTTCGGTATTACCGACTAAAGCGGATAAACAGCCGGCTCTAGATAGCTGGAAGAGATACCAAACCGAATGTATGAGCCCGGTCCAAGCCGACTTAGTTTTTACCGGATCGCAAGTAAAGGGAGTAGGCATTATCACCGGAGCCGTAAGCGGTAATCTGGAAGTGATAGACGTAGATTGTAAATACGATCTTACCGGGAGCCTTTGGACCGAATTAAAAAGCCTCATATACGAACATCTCCCGGCTAACACGGCAAAGAGTTTAGTTATCGCCCGAACTAAAAGCGGAGGCTATCATATCTACTACCGGAGCCCGAAAATAGAGGGAAACTTAAAACTAGCCAACCGTCCAACCACACCGGAAGAGAAAGCGGAGACTTACAAACAGGCAATAGCAAAAAGCGAACCGGAAGAGAAAGCTCAAAAGCAATCCGCAAACGACAAAGTAAAAGTACTGCTTGAAACCAGAGGAGAGGGAGGTTACGTAGTAGCCGCTCCTACGCCCGGCTACGAGTTTATACAGGGAAATGCTTCTCAAATACCGACGATCAAGCAGGAGGAGAGAGAAATACTTTTCACGCTTGCCAGAAGTTTTAACGAGCTCTCGGAGCCGGAGCCGAAACAAAACGATTATGTAAAATCCGCGCCTTATGTAAATAACGGACTTTCCCCGTTTGATGATTACAACCAGAGAGCCCACATAGTAGAACTTCTTGAGGCTAACGGCTGGAAACAAGTAGGTAGAAGCGGAGAGCGGATTTATTTTAAGAGACCGGGCAACACCGACAGCAAAACCTCCGCTAACTACCATACCGGATTAAAAACCTTTTACGTCTTTAGCACTTCCACCGAATTTGAAAACGGTAAAGGCTACAATCCAACCGGAGTTTATACGCTTTTAGAATGTAACGGAGACTTTAGTCTAGCCAGCCGGAGACTATACGAGCAAGGTTACGGAGACCGCCACCAAAGCAAAGCCAAGCAGAAACTGACGCAAGTAAAAACCGATCTAATAAGAGTAGAAGCGATTACCGAAATTGGAGAAACAATCACGCTCTCAAAGCCCGGAGACACGCTAAAAATAGAAAAGCTCATAGCCGGAGAGTTAAAGAAAATTTATGTTTATTATGAATCTGAGGACGCTGGAGCGGAGATATTAAAGGCTCTGGACCTTTTGGAAAACGCGACGGAATCCGTAAGAATTTACGTAACCCAGACAGACGAACTCCAGGCGATCACAAATAAACAGCCCAGCCAGCCTCCCTACGAGTTTAGACTCCAGAGACTTCTGCAGCATTACGGCAAGCTGGAAGAGACTAAAGGCAGCTTGGACGCGGAGGACATAGACAGCCTTTTAGCCGATGCCGTAACCATTGCCGCCAACCTCTGGGAGCCAACCGACAGAGACCGTTTTACAAAACTATTTACCACGCTCGAAGCGGTTAAGGATTTGGGCATTACGGAGGAGAGCCTCCGGGCGACGGAAGAGAAATTACGATATAAAGCCGAACAGGAAAAGAAGGACAGATCACTCTCAAAATTACTGGACAACGCAGCCGAGCTCCGAGAGCAGGGAAAACTCCAAGAAGCTTTTACCGCACTGGAGACAAGCCTCCAAAACATAAAGACCGACTCCGGCAAAGACTTACTACCTCCGGCTTTAACTTCAGAGGACATTTTAAGCCGCATAGCGGAAACGGCTCCGGCATTTAAGACAGGCTATAAGGATTTAGATAAGTTTGTCGGATTTACTCCGGGAGCAATTACGCTAGTAGCCGGGAGACCGTCTCACGGTAAAACTACTTTTATGTTTAATCTCCTCTTGGAGATGAGCCGGGCATACGCGCCGGAGGATTACAAGTTTTACTTTTTTACCTACGAAGAGCCGCTTAAAAATCTCTCCGTTAAATTGCTAAACCGTCTCGTAGGAGCGGATTTAAGCCGGTATTACAGTTCTTTTGCGGCTCTTGCCAGACCGACAAACTACGAGTTTCTCAAAGCCTATGTAAAAGCCGGGAGGACGGATATAAGCGAGATAGAAAAGGGTAAAGAAGCCTTTAGGACGTTTATAGACTCCGGGCTAATCACTGTCATAGATCGTAATTATTCGGTGGAGGAGTTAGCTTCTCTAATTGCTTATCAAAGCCAGAGAGAGAAGATCGGAGCCGTATTTATTGATTACATTCAAAGAATGAGGACGGAGCGGAGGACGCAAGACAAAAGGACGGAAATAGCTCATATCTCGGACCAGGTTTTACAAATCGCCAAAGAGAATAATTTACCGCTCATACTCGGAGCGCAGCTTAACCGCTCTACTCTTTCCGGAACTAAGAAACCAAGTTTAGAGAATTTGAAAGAAGCCGGAAACTTGGAAGAGGACGCTAACACGGTCCTTTCCGTTTACAACGAGAGCCGAGAGAAAGACGAAGATACGGAAGGAACAAGGTACTCGAAACAAAGAGAAGTAGATCTAGAAATAAAGGCTCTCAAAAACCGAGAGGGAGAAGTAAACCAAACGGCTGTTTTAGTTTTCGATAAATGGACCGGAGTAATAAAGGAAAAGACGGCAACGGCTAATCACTTTTAGTAAACAGGGTAACATGAGTAATACAGTAACAATAAGTAATCACAAGGGAGGAGTAGGAAAGACTACCTCCGCTCTTAATATCGGAGCCGGGCTTTCCTCTCTTGGCAAAAAGGTATTACTTGTAGATTTGGATCCGCAAGCCAACCTTAGCCAGAGTTTAGGGATTACGGACCCGAAGCAAACCATTTACGGAGCGATCAGAGGAGAGTACGCTTTAGAGCCTTTACCGATAAAAAAAGGACTTGATCTCATGCCCTCGACTCTGGACCTCTCAGGAGCGGAGATCGAACTTTCCTCAGAAAACGGAAGAGAATACATACTCCGGGAGCTGCTGGAACCGCTCCAAAATAATTACGATTACATATTGATAGATTGCCCTCCGTCTCTGGGATTATTGACGGTAAACGCACTTACGGCTTCCAATGAGGTACTCATACCGCTACAGGCTCAATACTTAGCTTTTCAAGGTTTGAGCAAACTTGTAGAGGTAATAGAAAAGATACAGAAACGACTCAATAAGGAGCTCCGGATCGGAGGAGTATTTATCACTCAGTACGACAGCCGAAAAGTATTAAACCGAAACGTCAGCGAAACGATAGAAGCGCATTTTAAGGACCTTGTATTTAAGACCAAGATAAGGGACAACGTAGCACTTGCCGAAGCTCCGACAGCCGGGCTCGACATTTTCAGATACCAAGCAAAAAGCTATGGAGCGGAGGATTACTTATCTCTTTGTAAAGAGATTATAAAACGGAGGATAATCTAAGGTTACTCGGTAATCTTAGTAAACAAAATAATATGAGTAAGAAAAACTTTACCGGAGGCTTAAACTCTTTATTAGGAGAAAGACCGGAGGAGCCGAAAAAGACAGGCAGTAGACCAAAGACCGCCGCAAAAGAGATTACTAAAACCTCTCAGGAGGGAACAAAAGAAAGCGAGACCAGAGCAACCTTTATCGTTAATGAGGAGCAACTAGAGAAACTAAAATCAATCGCATACTGGGATCGGCTTTTAATCAAAGACGTAGTAGCTCAGGCTTTGGAAGATTATTTAACAAAGTACGAAAAGAAAACCGGAGCGATAAAACCGGCTCCGGCTAAATAAACGCTATGCCAACGACAATAGAAAACATTAAGTTTTACACCGTAACCGAAACAGCCGGACTCCTTAATATCACGCCGCAAACAGTCAGAGCGTATATAAAACAGGGAAAGCTCAGAGGGAAACGAATAGGCAGACCGATACTGATTACTGAAAAGGCTCTGCGAGAGTTCGTTGGAGAGGAAATAAGTACAAAGAGGTAAATATATGCAAACGAACAGAATTATTAAACTGCTTTTATTGATTTTGATATTTTTTGTTATGCCAAAACAAATATTCTCTCAAAATGATGTAAAAAAGACATTAAAGGGATTCAATACTTTGAAGGTTTACGTTGAACCATTGGACCCAGAAATGGAGAGATTGGGATTAACAAGAGAACAAATACAAACAGATGTTGAGATAAAACTTCGTAAAACGGGATTCAATGTTATAGCTATAGGTGAATCTTTTTCTCCAGTCATCTATCTATATATAACTCTTCACTCTTATCATAGCGGCTCAGGGTCAATTGCTTATTACATTGAAACTTCACTAAGACAAGAAGTTTTATTAGACAGAAATACCTCAGTTAATATTATTGCATCAACTTGGAGTTCGGCGGAGTTAGGCATTGTTAGTCAATCTAAGGTTCGACAGCTACGAGATCAAATTTCCAAAAAGGTTGATAAGTTCATAAACGCTTGGCTTAAAGCTAACGCATCCACTACAAGTGAAAAGGAAACTCCGCGATCAACCTACGTCCCACCACCTCCTCCTCCAAAAGCTAAACAAGATGATTCACCTTTTACAGCAACTTATGTTGGCGGTAACAAGTTGCCGACTGTTGAGATTTTCAATGATACAGATAGAACAATGTATTTTGATTTCGGACAAGAGAGAATGACAGCATACACAATCCCTAGCGGAGGTAGGCAGAAGATAAATCTTTCTGAAGCCGGGAATTATAAATACAAAGCATCTGCACCCAGAGTAAGAAGCGATGAAGGGCAGGAAACATTTAACATCGGGTATGTCTATACGTGGAGATTTTATATTGTTACGGTTCCCAGATAAACAAAAGTAAACAGTAAATAGGCTGAACTTCCATAAAGATTACATTACAGAAGTAGAATTATTATGAATGAGAATGATGTAACACCGCTTCACAAGAGAATAGTAGATGAAACCTTTAGACGCGCCGGAGT
>MWWK01000021.1_pt1 | contig 20774 bp, 15 predicted proteins | sample 1047241 | NCBI WGS metagenome assembly MWWK01 (sample SAMN06349964, study PRJNA376086) | soil metagenome | isolation source: BG12-3 sample Antarctic (ecotone) soil | place: Antarctica | reverse complement strand
ATACCACCGACAACACTAAATTATCGGCCCAGGTAAATAAAGAATCCTTAACCAGTATTTGTAAGATACTGATGGGTGTCTGCAAGCCCCAGGAATATATCTTGAAAATCGGAGACATTGATTCGATTACTCCGACCGTGGTAAAGGCGCTGGAAGTTCTGAAAGACCACTTCACAATTATTACCACCGGCCGCAGTCTGAAACCACAATCAGCTGGCTTTATCTGGAATTTTGAGCGTATAGAAATAAATAATCTGAGCCGCCCAAATACGTTGCGTCTGACGCATTATTTATGTCAGGAATTAGGGAGGACGCGGAATATCTCAGGAATAAAGTCTGGGATACGTCGGAGGGAAATCCTAGAATGGTGCAAGAATTGTGTGGCAGATTCCGCAAAGAGCCCGTACTCGACAACGAAACCGTAGCCGACATTTGCGGCAACTATATCGGCAAGCAGACTAAAGAGATTGACATGAGTATTTTCTTGTTCATCATTTTTGGGGGGCTTTCTTTATTGCGTTATGTTAGTCGCGAATCTCATAATCCCAGCTTGCGCTTTATCGGTGGCGTTGCGCTTGTGGTTTTGATGTTCGGCCGTTACTTTTTTAATTATTCCCGCCGTAAGAGTTTCTAGTAATATAAAAATAATACAAAAAAATAGTAGGAAAAATGCGTACACTTTTTACCAAAAACAGTACAGTACGAAATCGAAATTTTGTACACCCCCCAAACCCCCCGCTCATTTTATTTAAATTATACCACCGACAACACTAAATTATCGGCCCAGGTAAATAAAGAATCCTTAACCAGTATTTGTAAGATACTGATGGGTGTCTGCAAGCCCCAGGAATATATCTTGAAAATCGGAGACATTGATTCGATTACTCCGACCGTGGTAAAGGCGCTGGAAGTTCTGAAAGACCACTTCACAATTATTACCACCGGCCGCAGTCTGAAACCACAATCAGCTGGCTTTATCTGGAATTTTGAGCGTATAGAAATAAATAATCTGAGCCGCCCAAATACGTTGCGTCTGACGCATTATTTATGTCAGGAATTAGGGAGGACGCGGAATATCTCAGGAATAAAGTCTGGGATACGTCGGAGGGAAATCCTAGAATGGTGCAAGAATTGTGTGGCAGATTCCGCAAAGAGCCCGTACTCGACAACGAAACCGTAGCCGACATTTGCGGCAACTATATCGGCAAGCAGACTAAAGAGATTGACATGAGTATTTTCTTGTTCATCATTTTTGGGGGGCTTTCTTTATTGCGTTATGTTAGTCGCGAATCTCATAATCCCAGCTTGCGCTTTATCGGTGGCGTTGCGCTTGTGGTTTTGATGTTCGGCCGTTACTTTTTTAATTATTCCCGCCGTAAGAGTTTCTAGTAATATAAAAATAATACAAAAAAATAGTAGGAAAAATGCGTACACTTTTTACCAAAAACAGTACAGTACGAAATCGAAATTTTGTACACCCCCCAAACCCCCCGCTCATTTTATTAATTGTTGGCTTGCTGCTGCTGAGTTCTGGTATAAGTGCAAAAGCTCAGTTAATGAACTACGATACATATGCACTTAGTTTAAAAGCATACTATAATAAACTTTGGGCGGCAGAGAGAGTGGAGTTTGTCGATATAGAGCAGGGAAAGAAATGGAATATGGTACCATCTTTTGGTGTGGCTTTCGGTCTGCCTAGCATTAATATGAATACCGGACAAATAGCAGCATACAAAGCCAGGCAGGCAGAAGTAAAAGCTAAATTGAAAAGTATTGATATGAAATATGAGTTACAATTGAATGAAGAATTAAATAATCTGAAAATAGAAATTAGCAAAGCGAATAATGCAGAGTTAAAGCTTGATGATTATAGCAATGTTTTAGCCGCTAGGGGGCAAATATTTAAGATTTATCAGGAGGCATTCAATAAAAAAGAAATGAAGCCTATTGATTTCTATAAGGAGAAATTAATTAATGAAACAGCGAACCAAGAATATCAAAGAGCAATGCGCGACTTCCAAGTGGTGATTCTGGAAATTGAGAAGTTGGCCCGGTACGATATGCCCCAGGAGCTGATATACTATGATGGGAACAGCGAGGCAGAGGGAGCAAGCGACCTGATGATGGTACACCCGAGCAAATTGCCCCCCGGTCTGGTAACTAAGCCAGTGCAGCCCGTTCAAGCAGTAGGGAACAGACTCGGTAACTGATTGCACACTCATCAGCTCACTAGTAAGCCAGGGTGATTTTGCCCGAATCAGACAACTGGCGAGGATTGACAAAAAAAAGCCCCCCGAAACGCTCTGGGGGGCTTTTCTAGTGCCGTTTAGGCAAGCTCTCTAGCTACCACAGCGGAACCTGCACCGCAGCGGCCCCGATAGAGAATGAGGGGAGCAGCTGGTAGGGGTGATTGTATTATATTTGGAGTGCCGACGGATACAAATGCTTGTAGAGGTACTTCGTTTTAGTTTGTCGGTAACAGAAAAGGCCAGCGTCAGCTGGCCTTTTCTTTTTGTATTGAACTTACGCAATTGCTTTTACAAAGCTGGGTTTACAGCCCCTGGGGGGCTTTTTTAAGTTTCTCAGGAGTTGTTGCGAAGGTTCATAATTGGTGGACCGAGAAGAATTGCAGTCTAAATCCCTACGGTACGACTTCAAATAGATTACTGACCCATTACTCGCCTGGCTTATGCTTGTGTGGCTTTAAACCAGGGTGTTTCGGCTGGGTTTCCGGAGTAACTCGTCTTCTTTTGTCAGGTGTACCATCTTCTTTTTTAGGTTTTGGTCCAGGTTTGATAGCCATCATAACAAGCGGGATTTATGGTTGAAAATTATTTTAAATCCTTGAAATATAAGGACTTCTCATTGTCGAAAGATAAATAATGGAGATAAAAAATTTTGACATCAGGGAGTCCTCTATACCTGACTCTTATGAAGGCTAAATATTAGGGCCGTCAGCGGCAAAGTACCACGCCGGGCACCACGACGCGAGCGGCCGGAAACGGTACAGATTTCAAGAAGTGTCCGAGAACCGTTTTTATGTTAAGCGACTTTTTCCAGGAATCAACCGGAAAAATAGCCCCCCGCCACTACCCCCAAAATCCAGTTTGTCCATCATGCCCAAACTAGCGCTAGCCGCCCAGGGAGCCGCGCACGGGCCACTTGCGCCTGGCCATCGAGTACCTGCTGGCTCAGGGCAACCGGCCGGGTAGCGTGGCAGGAAGATGGTTTTATTCGGGACAGCCTGAACCAAGTAGACATTAGCCACTAATACCGATAGGTGCCGCTTAGTTTCGCTCACACTAGCATCTGACGGCTGCCAGCTACAGCGTATTAGCTACTTTTGATAGCTTCTTTCGGGGCTCAGAATAAGTGCCGTGGTTTGCTAAGCCAATAAAATTTCCTTGTCTCGACGCATGACTATTTATCACAAAGTCAACGACTTCCTTTATAGTCTCTTCCCTAAAACTGAGGGTTTTGGGAAAAATCCCGCTCATTTAACGGAGTATTTGACCGATTACTACACATACGGCCCCTATCGACCCAAAGTCACCATTACCGACGATGTAGTAACGGTGCAGATTGACACCCAAGCCATCGGCAGCCAGCAAGTCGAGTACAACAAGGTGCTCAATATGTGCCAGCAAGGTCAATTTCAGCAGGCTCTGCCGCGCCTGCGAAAGCTTATTGAGCAAAACCCCACGGTCTCCGAGTACCACCGGGTACTAGGCCAAAGCTTGTCGGAAAGCGGTGATCATGACGCGGCTATTGATGCCTTGATTGATGCGCTACGATGGGACCCGCGCAACGGTTATGCCCTGATCATGCTGGGCAACATCTACGCCCGCCACAAAAACGACATTGGGGCCGCTAATAAGTTCTACGACCAGGCGTTGGCGGTAGATCCTAAAGACTTTATTGCTATCAATAACATTGGAGGCAATCTGATGCAGCTTGGTCGGGTCCAGGAAGCCCAGCGCTACTTTGAGATTGCTCACGAAATCAACCCTGATTATCCTAACGTGCTTTACGCACTGGCTATGACGCGCCAGCAGCAGCGCGATTACAGTGGGGCATTTGCTTATGCTTCGCAGGCGCTACGCAACGCCGCTGCCGGCGACCCCATCCGCAAAGCGTCCCTGTCATTGATCATGCAAACGGCTCAGCAGCAAGCCAGCACTACCAACACCTTCGCCCTAGCTGATGAATACCAGGAGCGGATCGAGGAAGCTACTGGTAAGGAAATTCGCGTTGATTCCGACGAATTCATTCCCACCGCCGCTAAGTTGGAGATTGCAGAAAATTACGGTCGGGCCTATCACCAGGTAAAATTTAAGCCTAGCTACCCAGCTGTTGACCACTTGGTGATGCACGAGATGGTCCATTTAGACTTTGTTGTGCAGGCACGGAAGGAAGGCAATAACCTCTTATTTACCTCTTCCGGTGCCAGTAAACAGGCTTTCATCAAGTCAGCATTGCCCCAGCTGAAAAAACTGGAAAAAGCGGGCTTCAGCGACGCCAATATCACCGGGTTCATTGAAGCTGTCTTTGAGGGGATGATGCGCCAAATTTTCAATGCCCCGGTGGATCTGTTCATTGAGGACTTTCTCTACCGGGAGTTCGAGGAATTGCGACCGACACAGTTCCTTTCCCTGCACAAACTGCTGCTGGAGTACATTGAGGCCGCTCGCAACAAGCAGGTAGCAGCGTTTTCGCCGCCTGCTGTTCATCGCGCTAACACCGTGTTGAACCTGGTGGCCGCACTGCACTTCAAAGACCTGTTTGGGTACGACCTTACCCGCGAGTTTCAGGCGTCTGTTGCCGACCTAAAAGAAGCTCAGCGCCTTTGGAAAGAATACGAGGAGTACCGAGCGGACCGCCAACCCGGCGAGGAATATGAGCTAGTGCAGCATTGGGGCGAAGACTTAGGCATGGCAGCCTATTTCCAGCTCAGGGACGAAGCCAGTGTTCGCGGCGACATTGCCACCGGGCAGGCTAGGCCCGAAGGTGCGCTTGCCTCCAATCAGCCAGGACCAAGTGCTGATTACCCCGACGAGCCCAATGGAGAACAGTCACCCGAAGACGTGTTGTCCTCCATTGAGCGCGACCCCCTAGGATTTGATGGCCCTGTACCTAACGATGCTCTTAAGGAGCCGCTTACTTTCGACGACAGTCCTGCTGGCCAGATGGCTGTCATGTTCTACTGCCTTGACGCCCTGAATTATTTTGCCGGCGTGCCCCGTGATCAATTACAGGCCGTCACGTTCGAAATCGCTTTGTTGGGCCGTTCCGGTCTTGATCCTAATAACCGTACTAGCAAGTATAATTTGGCGTCTCTTCCTGGTAAGACGTTCTCGGCCCTGCAGCTGCTGGCTTGGATGTACACCGGATTCCAGGAATTAGAGCCCGGCATGGACACCGGCCTTGACTTTGCCAAGGAGCTCGAAATGGCCCGCGTAATGGCCAGCGGCAAGAAATGAACTCTTCATTCGAGGACATCTTAGTGAAATTGCGCCAGTTCCGCGACGAGCGAGATTGGGCGCAGTTTCACAACGCGAAAGATCTAGCGCTAGCCCTGAGTATTGAGGCTGCTGAGTTAAATGAGCATTTTCTGTGGAAGCAACCCACAGAAGCTAATCCGGACCGGGTGCGGGAAGAGCTAGCCGACGTGCTGCTCTATGCTTTCCAACTGGCCGACCATTACAGGTGGGATATTCCGCAGCTCATGTTGCAGAAAATGGCCCGCAACGCGGAGAAATACCCGGTTGATAAAGCCAAAGGAACCGCTACCAAACACGACGAACTATAACGCAAATGATTGTATACCAGAAAACTAAGGGCGATTTTCGGGCTGATGTATCCTCCAATGACATTGAGAACATCATCCAGGCCCTAGTACTTAAGAATCTTGGACGCAAAACGGGCAAGCCCGAAATGGATTCTTGGCGTAACTCTCTGGGATACATGGACCGTGTACTCCGGGATACCCCCATCCCCGACGATTGCGGCGTGAGCATTGAATATCAGCTGCCTTATTCTGGTTTACGAATTGACTTTGTCCTTACGGGCCAAGACGATACCGGTGCTGATAGAGCTATCATTATTGAATTGAAACAGTGGTCGGAATCCACGGCCACCGACAAGGATGGGATTGTGTCAACCTACCTAGGAAAAGGCTTGCGGGAAGTAAATCATCCTTCTTACCAGGCTTGGTCCTACGCAGCATACTTACGCGGCTTTAATGAAGCCGTGTATACCGAGGATATCAGCTTATTTCCGTGTGCTTATCTGCATAACCACGCCGATGACGGAGTGCTCACTACCGGCCCTTACGCTGACTACGTGGCCAAAGCCCCTCTTTTCTTAAAAAGCGATGCGAATAAGCTGAGCGACTTTATTAGCCAGCACGTCAAACGCGGTGACCGTAACCGGATCATGTACCGCATTGAAGGCGGGCGTATTCGGCCCTCTAAGCAGCTAGCTGATGCGCTAGTGTCCATGATGAAGGGGAACCAAGAGTTCATCTTGCTGGATGAACAAAAAGTGGTTTTCGAAACGGCCCGTAAGCTCGCGGCTAAGTCCAGCGACGACCGCAAGCATGTGCTTATTGTTCGGGGTGGTCCTGGCACCGGGAAAACTGTGGTTGCTATTAACCTGCTGGTTGGTCTTACCAAGGATGCACTAGTGGCTAAGTATGTGACGCGAGCAGCTGCACCCCGAGACGTTTACAAAAGCCTGTTACTCGGCTCAATGAAAAAGTCCGAGTTTGACTCTTTGTTTGTGGGTTCCGGCACCTTCACCAAAACGAAGTCTAACACATTCGATGCCTTGATTGTGGACGAGGCCCACCGCCTGAACGAGAAGTCAGGACTGTTCAGCAAGGGGGAGAATCAGGTAAAGGAAGTAATTCATTCTGCCCGCTTCAGCATCTTCTTTTTGGATGAAGATCAGCGCGTTACGGTGAAGGATATTGGCAGTGAAGCAGAGATAGAGAAATGGGCGCATCAACTCGGGGCGCAGGTGCATAAACTGGAATTAGAGTCTCAGTTTCGATGCAATGGCTCCGATGCCTACATGGCTTGGCTTGATGATGTGCTGGACATCCGCGAAACGGCCAATCCGACCTTAGCTGGCACCGATTATGACTTTCGGGTGGTGGATAGCCCCGATGAGCTTCAACAGCTTGTTTTCGAGAAGAATAAGGAACGCAACCGTGCCCGCATGGTAGCCGGCTATTGTTGGGACTGGGTGAGCAAGAAGGATAAGAAAGCCTTCGATCTGAATCTGAGTCCAACCTTTCGCCACCAGTGGAATCTAACCGACGACGGGTTCCTCTGGATTATGAAGGAGGGCTCCGTAAATGAGATTGGCTGCATTCATACCTGCCAAGGCCTAGAGGTAGATTACATGGGGGTAATAATCGGCCCTGACTTAGTAATCAGAAACGGTGAAGTTGTTACCAACTCTAAAGCGCGAGCTGGAGCGGATAAGACAGTTCACGGCAAGAAGGAGTTGTTAAAATCGGCCGAAGGCTGTGCGCTGCTCGACTTGGTAATCAAGAATACCTACCGTACGCTGATGACTCGCGCCATGAAAGGCTGCTATGTGTATTGTACTGATCAAGAAACGTCCTCTTACTTGCGTAAACGCATCAATTCGCATTCATAAACAGGGTATCAAATAGATAGGACGAAGAGACTTATCGTTTGCGTTCAAGTAGCTGATATATAGTATATTATAACGTGATAACTAAACCTGTAATTTAGTTGTACAATACTGTTTAAGTAGTTTTTAGCTAGATTAGCTGTGCAACAGAACGTCTAACAAAACTACAATGGAGCCACAGCCGGAAGAAACAAAACCCGAAGTAGTAGCAGCACCTGATGACAGTGACGAAACAGAACTCGAGTTAAGTACAACACCGCAAAAACAGGCGACAACAAAACTTAAGAACAGTACAACAAAACCCAAAGCAAAGGGTGGTAGGCCCCGTAAAGCGCCAGATACAGGCGTTTGGGGCGTTCGGGGTGTAGATGTAGAAACGCGGGCCATCATCGAGAAAACTGCCGACCGCGCCGGCAAGACTATCGGCCAATTTGTAAACGAGGACGTACGCGCCTACTGTCAAAGCCAGCTCACCCAGTCGCAGCTGCCGGCCAGCCCCCGCGACCTGCAAGTGCAGGTAGAGCAGCTCACGCAGATGGTGGAGAGTATAGCCGCCAAGATGAATGAGCCCGCCCGCAAGAGCTTTTGGCAGCGTGTGCTTGGCAAGTAGGAGTAGGAGATCTAACTGTTTATGAGCCCACCCGTTTCATCTTAAGCTTAATCGGGCCTGAAAACCGTCCTCCGGCCGAATACAATGTTCTCAGTCCTACATAGCCTGTCAGAGTGTAATCTAGGTAGTATGACCTAAGAGGATAGTGTAGTTTAAACTTACCGTCTTCACCGGTAATCTGCGTTTCAATATCCCTCATTCTGGACCTTCTAGTATTAACAGCTATCCTTACTCCTTTAAGGGGTTTTCCAGTTGCCTCGTCTACTATAACACCTGAGAAAGTAGGTTCATAATCGGCTATTGGTGTAGTGAATGCTGCTTGAGTTGGTGAAGTTGACTGAATGACTGGCTTATCTTCCGAAAGATGAAAATGAAAGCTAGTATCCTGAAGAAGAGGACTTACTTTATCTGACTCTTTACGGATAAGATGAGCCTCAACTAGGAAGCGGATATTTTCATAGCTCTGCTTCTTGTCGCCTGTGCTGATAGCTTTTAGAATCAGGTTGGATTCAAATTGCTCACGTTCTAATTCGCGCTGAGCAGTAGCATTTTGTGATGCTACTACTAGTGTGCCGCCTACGGAGAAGAGAGCCACAATAATGGTGGCCCATACGGTAGGGCTAATGGAGTTGCTTGAGGGTTGAGGGGAGTCTCCGGCCATATCTAGCGGGCTTTGGTAGGTTTGTCAAATAGAGGTCCGCCAGTAATCGCTTTCTTAATAGGGGTAGCACTAGATTAGGAACAGAAAACAACGCTAAGGAAAATTTTCAGGGATTAGTGTCTCTGCAAATATCCGTTTAAACGCTCTCAAGGCTGTTTTGAAGGAGCTACGGTTTCGAACAAGATAATCGTTGCTTTTACTTATCTCGCCTATTAACGGCTCGTTCCGACCTTAATTACTGACTTGTGAGACAAATCAACTCATTTTGCGGGTTCAAAAAGGCTTAGCGTTGTTCTCTGTTCTTACTATCGTGCGATCCCTGTTAACATCCTCCAAAATGGAAAACACTATTACACATGATTAATAACATCTTATCCCAAATGATGGGTTGGATAGGTGCCAGTCAATTTGCGTTAGCAGTAGCGCTTTTTTTCATCACTAACTGGATAGGAAAGCATTCCTTTTCATTTGGGTACAGGCAAATCGATTTATTCGTCAAGGACGATGAAGCTCCTGCTTTTAATTATATAATTAGAGTATTCACCCCAATTATATTTTTGATTATTTCATCGACTATTATGTACCAATTTGGTTTGGATAAATTAGTTATAAATTTCTTTATGGTATCTGTTTATTATATAGCTTTTAGGGTAATTGTAAATGCAATTCAGGGCAGGTTTGCACTAATAAATTGGCCAAAACAAATACTATATTATGCATCAATATTGATTTTTTCATGGATTGTATATGATAAAATAATTTTAGTGAAAGCAAATATTTTACCCGATGCAGCTAACATGATGAATGAGATGTGGGTAATAATTGTGCTGTTCATGTACAGCATTGTAAATAAATTAGATTTACCTATATCTTCCGCAGAGAAGAGAAGGGGTAACTATTTGAATGCTAGATTTTTGAATTTTAAAAGGCTTTATGGAAACATCATTGATACTGAATTAGATAATGATATACTAAAAGCTGTAACATATGCAATTATTATACACGAGAATTTTAATCGTTCTATAGTAGTACGCTGGCTTGAAAATATAGCGTTCTTTATAACAAAAAGACCTCATTCTTTAGGGGTTATGCAATTTCCGACAAACGAATATATAACCGATAAGCAGAGTGTAATATTTGGTACAAGAAAGGTGCGTAATGCTTATTATAATTTCCTCAAATCGTTTGTATATGATGATACAGTTTATTGTGTAGATAATTCCACATTCTATGAGCCAGTTATTTCGAAATACAATGGTGGTAATGCTTATAGAGAAGCTGTTGGGCAGCTTACTGAATCCATATTGTCAAAGTATTACCCTAATACAACAGATTCCTTAATAACCCCGGAAATAGCGGCGAAAGTCACTGAGCGCCGTAATTCCGCTGCAACTGAATAGTTTACCTGCACCCACAAATCTGGCTTAATGGGGTTGCGCAAGAGTAAGAACAGAAATTCCCGGTAGGCCTCTTAGAGCCTGTTAAAAATTAGCATTAGCTAATGCTTCCGACCCCGAAATAAGCCAAAAACGGCATATTTGTGGTTGGGTCAGCACAGGGCTGAAGCCTTAAAAGTGCCCAAAACGGTGTTTTTGAGCGTCGAAAACATAGAGTGAGCCTAATTTTTAACAGGCTCTTAGGGTGTTAGAGTTCAGTGCTTAGACACCGTCTTCGTCTCATTAAGTCAGCTATTGTGGCCAATAGGAGTTACTGATTGGTGAGATAATCAAACTAGACACTTTCAGGGGGAGGAAGACACTCGGCAATCAAAACTGCCGTAAACACCTTAAAACGGACGTTTTCTGAGGCACTGGCCTTGTTCAAGTTTCACTACCAGGAATTTCTGTTCCTACTCTTGCGCTACCCCCAATAGGCCAGAATGCTACGTCAAGCGCGGCGTGAGCACCTAGCTCCCAACCGCCTCAAATAATGGGTTAGCCTTAGCCTGCTTGAAGCCTAGCACGGTGAGCAGCAGCCCGGCCCGCGACGAGCGGGCCTTGACCTTGCCCGTTTTCAGGTCGTGGGCAAACTGATTGCAGGCTTTGACGTGGGCGGCGCTGGATAGTATTTCCTTTACCAGCTTCGGCGTTTTGATGCCCAGCTCGTTGAGCAGGCGGGCGGCATTCTCTACCTGGTGCGGCGCGAGGCCTTCGGGCGTGGCCACCGACGACGGCACCAGGTCAAAGGGGATAGTATCGGCCAGAGCCTGCGGCTTCACGGTGAATACAATATTCTTGAAGGCTTTGCCTTGCTTCTCAAGGCTATAGCTCACGTGCAGCTCGGTATGCTCGTTTATCTGCTTCACGGCTATATCAAGCACAGACTCACGGAAATCTTTGATCTGCCGCATCTTCTCGTTTCCCTTGCCATCTATCAGCCCGAGTGTCTTTTTGAAGTCCTGGATATCGTATTTCTTGGTTTCGCCCAGGTCTTTCCATTGGGAGCAGATCTGGTAAATCCGCTTTGCGTACTTGCTGGTGAGCCGCAGCGCGGCGGCCAGCTCGTAGCTCGTGAAGTTGTTCTTCAGCTCGAACAGGTAAGGCAGGACGTACTTCGTCAAGTCAAACTCAATAATGCCCTCCCCCTTGACGTAGCTGATCTGCTGAAACATCCAGATCTGCCGGTACCTCTTGTCGTCCTCTACCTCCAGCATCCGGGAGCCCATATCGGCCGTGGCTTTTTGCAGGTAGGCTCCGTTGTAACGCTTGCCGGTCAGGCTCGATAGCTCGGCTATGTTCAGCTTATAAATCGTATTCTGCTCATCCTTGCGCAGCTTCGATACGATGAAAAAAAAGAGGTCAAGCTGAAGCTCACTGTATTCATAGCGGGCATTTGTCAGCGCATTATGCTGACGTATCTCTAATTGCTGATTCATTAATGAAATAAAATGCTGTTTCACAGCTGTTTATGGTTGTTAAAAGGGGAATCTTAAAGATACTCTTTTTAGTTACCCTTAGCAACTACACGAAAACCCTTTTTCAACTACACGAAAACCCTTTTTTAGTACACGAAAACCCTTTTTTAGTACACGAAAACCCTTTTTAAACACACGAAAACCCTTTTTTGGGTGAAAAAAAACGCTCACAATTATCTGTATATGAGATAGTTGTGAGCGTTTTTTTAGTCCCTACAAATAGAACAAATAAATACAAATACACAAAGTTGTGATTCGCGTGAGAAAAAGGGCTTTTAGAAGGTCGATAAAACGGGAGCAGAAAAACAAAAAAACATAATGACCTGTAAGCCAGTAATTTGCGCGAAAATCTTATATCATAACTGACTGATTATTAGCTATTTAAATTACTATTCATGCGTTTAACAACGTAATATCACTACGCTGCTGGAGCAGGTGATACTATAGTATTTGGACAAAGAATTACGGTAGCCCTAAGTAGTAAGAAATGGCACAAGACGCATAGCTCGGATTATGCTATTTTGTGCCTTAATTACCTGACTGATTGATAGTTGTATAGTATACAACTAGGCGGAATCCCCTGCCTCAGCAGAATCTAGGCAACAGCGGCAACTAGGAGCTCTCATTCCGAAAAGAAGCTTAGCGCATGAATTCGTAAAATAGGAGAGCAATAAATGAATAATAACCATTTAGTATAAATAAAATAATAATCAATATGATTATTATTTTAGATTGAAAAGTATTTATATGTTTACATATTAATCTTTAAGTACCCGATCTTCCTATTGCACAGTGATTTGCTTCTGAAAAATACTATTTCACTCAAATACTTGCATGATGAAAAAGCCCGCCTCCCTCACCAGAATTACTTTATTTCTGGTAACCATTACTTTGACAAGCAGCTGTCAAAGTATGAGAAGAGCACTAGCTGGTTTTTCCGGTCCCGTGTATGCCACCGATGCAGATTTTGCTATCAAGAGGGTAAGGGCTACTGAGATTGATCCGGATACCACTTTTATATTGTCCGGAGGATCGAAGTATCGCGTGGTAGATATAGTCGCGGGCACAAGCTTTATGAAAATGATACCTATTATGGCGTATAAGAAGGGCGATGATATAAATAATAGTAGAATAGTCATACGACCTGACACATTACTACCTGGATACCATACTATTAAGAGTTCAAATGAGCTCTTTTCAGTAGCTGAAGCAGACGTTAAGCCTCATAATCGAATTCTAGTTAATCAGATAGCATTGGGTACAATGCTATTACCTATTAAAATACGTCGTCCAGTGGATCATAACGGCGTGCGGTATGAACGGCAGTTCTCTACAGACATATCCATCGGACCTTATATCGGTTATCGCTTCAAGTTCAAGCGCGACAACTACAAAACTTTTACAACGATCGGGCTATTTGCAGGGCCTACCTTAATCAATTATGTCAGCACTGTTGATCAAACCGGTTCTCCTACCAACGGTGCAAATCCAGATAATATGTTTGCCTTTACATATGGTCTAGGGCTTGTGCATGAAATAAACGGCTTTCAGATAGGGGCTGTTTATGGTACTGATAAGGTGAGTGGTAAGCGAGTAGAAGAGTGGCCATATGATGGCAAAGGCTGGTTTTCGGTGGCTATAGGATATAACTTTTTGGCAGGGCGTGCTGCGCAGTAGTTCAACACTTAGGTATCAGTAGAGAGTGAACTAAACAGACTAGTTTCCTTAGTTCACTCTCTACTGTATCAGGGGTAGAAAATTACGCTAAGCTCTGCCCTGATGGGCTGCTGGCGAGCCTTTTGCTGAGGGGCCAGCATGAAAAAATTAGCCGCTATCCTAGCCCTACTATTCTATACCGCAGTAGCTCACGCGCAGCTCGCGCCCTGGGTAGCGTTTCCTGTCGATGCAGCTGTGACGCTCCGAGTACCAGGTAAGCCCCAGCCGGTAGACATTACCCGCATAGAGCCGAATTTGCCCCCTAAGCAGGCAAAAGGCTACCGCTACACCGACGCAGCCGGCACCTACATTCTGATGCGGCTGGAAAAGCCGATGGATAAGCTCTACGCAGTAGACTCAGATCATGAGTTCTTCAGCCAAGCCATCGACCAGGTGATACACGATACGCGGGGTACACTGCTGAATGAAACCATTGTCATGAAAGGCCCTCATCGGGCCGCTTGTGCTCGCTATACCGTGCCGGGTGCAGGCCCGCGGTACATGGGCATAGCGTTGCTGCATCAAGTCAGCTACCAGTTTCAGTATATGCCCAGCAAACCGCTGACGAAAGACCAGGATGCCAAGATGTGGGCACAGTTCCAAGAGTCAATCGTAAGTCTGAAATAGGGTAAAACCTCCGAGTACTAGTTGAGACAAGTGTTGTCGCAATTCCCCCCGTTGTTAAACAAATAGGGTAAAACCTCCGACTCGGTGGCCACCATGTACTGGTTAAAAGTTTGGTACAAATGTTAAACGGCTTTCCCGTAGCAGCTGGGGGGCAAAATTACTGTAAGGCTCTGGCTAAAAGTTCGGTACCAAAGTCGCATTTGCCAGCTGACTAGAGTAGGAACGGAAAACAACGGTAGGTCTTACCGTGTAAATCCGCCCGATTGGAAGAAGCAGGGAGTAGGGAATTACTATCGGCCGCGCTGGATATTACTATCTGGCGCGGCCTTTTTGCGCTGATACTACCCGACGCAAGCCCACCGCACGCGCCCCAGCACCCAATGCGCAAGCTCCGCGCCTCCCTCTGGTCAGCACTCCACAAGCGCGGTTGCCGGGCGCTGGCTCACGCACCAACCGACTGCTGACAATGGGAATTACTAGCCAACATAACAACGAATAATTATATTATAATAATAGTACAAGTATAGCATTCTAGTTGATGGATGCTCTAGACTAGTTATCCGCGCTCATAGAGTGGCCTATGTCGCTTCGCGCACATATTTTTTAACAGCTTTTAGGGCGCAGGCGGGCAAGGGCCGTGCCATTCGGGCGGGTGCTGGGGGGCATTTTCAAAAGTATATTTATAAAAATAATACAATTTGTGCTTGCATTAGGGGGGGCTTTTTTGTACTTTAGTATCACGTTAGTACCTCAAACGCAAGTATTTTATGTCACTTTTCCAACATCCGGCCACCGCGGCGCTGTTCGCGGTTCGGCCCGCCCCGCTAGACCCCGCCGCCGCGTGGTTAGCCGCCATTCAAACCCGCCTAGCAGGCACCCGCGAGGGAGCAGTAGAGCAGCTGCTAGGCCAGCACTGGCCGTGCCACGTCGTCCAGGCCTGGCCAGTAGCGCCCAACCTCACCCACGCCAGGCGTCTATATTCCGGCCTGTGGTATGACCTGCACGAAACCACCTTTGGCGTGTGGTGGGTGCATGTAGTGTCGTTAGGTTGGTTCCAGGCTCGCCCGGTAGTAGAGCACCCATTTATTACGGTCTGCTAGTATGTTAGTCGTTCGTCATCCTCAGCAGTCAGGGCCGGCCACCGCCGCGCCCATTGTGGGCGGCCTGTGGGCCGCTTATGAGTGCGCCCCAGGTGAGTTGCCGGTGTGGGCAGTGTCGCGGGTTGTGCCCGCGCAGGGCAGCAGCTCGGCCTACCTCAGCATTTCGCGGGAGCGGTTCAGTACCGCGCAGGCCGCGCAGGTTGAAGCCTGGCGGCGCAACTCAGCCGAGTACGAGCAGCTGCTAGGCCGTTTGGGCTTGCAGTGCGCTACCATCGGCCCAGCGGCCCAGCGTGTGGCATAGGAGCCGGCCGGCCCGCGCAGTGCGGGCCGGCCATCCGTGCACGGTGGCCACCTTTCCCCTGACGACTTCCCATAATGACACCGACGCCACCAGGACCGCGCAGGCGAAGCAAAGCGGCGCAGATGGGCAGCTGCGGCAGATGCTGAGGCCGCTACGGCGGCGAACTAGCCCTAGCCCTAATCCTAGCCCTAGCTCTAGCTCTAGCTCTAGCAACCCCGCAGGGGCCGGCGTAGCCGGCCCCTGCGGCGGCTGACGCCGTGGTGATGCCTTCCTGAACTGAAAAAACAGGGATGAAATGCAGTAGCGCCGGGATTCGTGGCGTTTCTGGCCTTATTGTTATTAAGCTTATATTTTATAATTAATCATATCAAGCATTATGCAGGGTTTTAACCACGTCGCCGGAGGCCTGGCGTTCGTTGGGATTTTCGCCAGTTTCGCTGACGTAAACCTATTTTCTGAGCCGGAGTACCTTGGCTGCTGCGTCTTCTTCTCCTTACTCGCGGACATAGACCATACCCGCAGCCCCATCGGGAAATTGTTCTATCCGGTGGCCCGCTGGCTTGATCGGAAGTACGGGCACCGCACCATCACCCACAGCCTACCCTTCTTCCTGGCGGTGGTGGCCAGCGTCGGCCTGGCCGAGCAGCTGCTGACCGGGGGGAGGGTGCTCACCGGCATTGCGGCGCTGGCCTACGGCTCCCATCTGCTGTTCGACATGTGTACGCGCCAGGGAATACCGCTTTTCCTGCCCTTCACGCGGGCCAGGTGCGTACTACCAGGCAATCCGAAGCTGAGACTGTCAAACCGCGCTCCGCTGGCGGAAATCGTCGTTTTCTTCGGCTTCTGTTTGCTTATCTTAACCACGCTCCCGCTGATGGCGGCCGGGTTCTGGACGACGGTTAATACCAACTTTGCCACCTACCGCCACGTCATGCGGGAGCATGATTCGCGACCGGATATTCTGTTTCTGCAAACCAAGGGCGGGCCAGCCGGCCAAGTCGTGGCGGCGACGGAAAGCGGCGCGGTGGTGTGGGATGGTCACCAGTTTCACCAGCTGACCGAGCGACAGCACCAGGTGGACAAGTTCCAGCATACCAAAAAGCCGCGCCAGGTGGAACGGTTGGAGTTCGTGGCCATCAGCTCCGATAGCCTGCGCCGGCTGCTGCGCCGGCCGCTCATCTCGCTCACGGCCTCGGCGTCGCTGCCGATTCGCTACCGCCTGGCTGGCCAGCAGTACGAGCAGCCCAGCCTGAAACTCGCCTACCTCGCCGGCCTCGACTTCACGGAGGTAGCCCCCGACCACTCCACCACGTTAGCCCAGCTGGCCCGCCTCCGGGCGACGGTGGCCGCGTCAGCGGCAACGCGGACGAAGTACGCCCAGGAGCAGCACGCCAAGGCCGTGCGCCTGGAGCAGCTGCGCCTGACCTACGAGGAGCTGAGCGCTTACGAGCAGGGCAAGGCCACCGAGGAAATTGCTCACCTCAGCGCCGAAATAGCCGCCGCCCATCCGCCCGAAGTCAGCACCGATGCCGCGCTGGCCCCGCTGGAAATTACCCGCTTAACTAAGTCCTTAACCGCAGCGAAGCACACCTTTACCGGCGTGGCCACGATATGGAAACCATAGATTTTTGTACCATCGAGGAAGTAGAAACCATGCTCCGCAGCGCGAAGAATATCCGCCACCGGGCCATGATTCTACTGTTGAATGACGCCGGCCTGCGCGTGTCGGAAATGCGCCAGCTGCGTTGGCAGAACTTCGATTTTCGCGCCCGCACGCTGGCCGTGCAGAGCTTGAAGAAGCGCAAGACCGAGAAGGAACGGAAGCCGCGCACCGTGCCCGTTTCCGAGCGCCTGCTTGATACGCTGACCGACCTACTGCAAGCCCACCCACCAGCTGACAGGTCGGCGTATCTGTTTCCATCCACCAGCAAGCTAGGCCAGCCCGTGGGCCGCTCGGCGGTGAATAACATGTTCAACAAGCTGCGCACGGCAAACCCCAGCGTCGGCGGCAGCTCCGGCCGACTCTACCCCCACAAGCTCCGCCACACGTTCGCCACGAACCTGCGCGCCAATGATGCCGAGCTGGCCGACATTCGCGACTTGCTGGGCCATGAGCACATCAACACGAGCCTGATCTACGCGCACGCTGACACCGAAAAGCTGCGCTCAAAGATCAACGCCAGCAAGCCCCGCGAGAAGTGGCGGCAGCGCCTGGCCAAATTTGTATTTGGGGTGAAGAAGCGCCGCATCAATTGGGTTGACTTCGACACGCGCCAGGTGGTAGGTAGGGAGCCCGAGGCCCGCCGGATTATCGAGCTGATGAACAAGAATATATCCGTGCTGCTGATCGGTGGTATTGGCGTCGGAAAGACCTATTTGCTTAACAGTCTGAAGTTTGACCGTAAAATATTGGAGGTAGAAGATTGCAAAGACTTCAAAAAGTCGCTCGTTAATATTCTGCTTTACCTATTTAATGGGGATAAGGAACAGGTGAGCGAGTTGTTTTTTAAGGATACCACCGACAACACTAAATTATCGGCCCAGGTAAATAAAGAATCCTTAACCAGTATTTGTAAGATACTGATGGGTGTCTGCAAGCCCCAGGAATATATCTTGAAAATCGGAGACATTGATTCGATTACTCCGACCGTGGTAAAGGCGCTGGAAGTTCTGAAAGACCACTTCACAATTATTACCACCGGCCGCAGTCTGAAACCACAATCAGCTGGCTTTATCTGGAATTTTGAGCGTATAGAAATAAATAATCTGAGCCGCCCAAATACGTTGCGTCTGACGCATTATTTATGTCAGGAATTAGGGAGGACGCGGAATATCTCAGGAATAAAGTCTGGGATACGTCGGAGGGAAATCCTAGAATGGTGCAAGAATTGTGTGGCAGATTCCGCAAAGAGCCCGTACTCGACAACGAAACCGTAGCCGACATTTGCGGCAACTATATCGGCAAGCAGACTAAAGAGATTGACATGAGTATTTTCTTGTTCATCATTTTTGGGGGGCTTTCTTTATTGCGTTATGTTAGTCGCGAATCTCATAATCCCAGCTTGCGCTTTATCGGTGGCGTTGCGCTTGTGGTTTTGATGTTCGGCCGTTACTTTTTTAATTATTCCCGCCGTAAGAGTTTCTAGTAATATAAAAATAATACAAAAAAATAGTAGGAAAAATGCGTACACTTTTTACCAAAAACAGTACAGTACGAAATCGAAATTTTGTACACCCCCCAAACCCCCCGCTCATTTTATTTAAATTATACCACCGACAACACTAAATTATCGGCCCAGGTAAATAAAGAATCCTTAACCAGTATTTGTAAGATACTGATGGGTGTCTGCAAGCCCCAGGAATATATCTTGAAAATCGGAGACATTGATTCGATTACTCCGACCGTGGTAAAGGCGCTGGAAGTTCTGAAAGACCACTTCACAATTATTACCACCGGCCGCAGTCTGAAACCACAATCAGCTGGCTTTATCTGGAATTTTGAGCGTATAGAAATAAATAATCTGAGCCGCCCAAATACGTTGCGTCTGACGCATTATTTATGTCAGGAATTAGGGAGGACGCGGAATATCTCAGGAATAAAGTCTGGGATACGTCGGAGGGAAATCCTAGAATGGTGCAAGAATTGTGTGGCAGATTCCGCAAAGAGCCCGTACTCGACAACGAAACCGTAGCCGACATTTGCGGCAACTATATCGGCAAGCAGACTAAAGAGATTGACATGAGTATTTTCTTGTTCATCATTTTTGGGGGGCTTTCTTTATTGCGTTATGTTAGTCGCGAATCTCATAATCCCAGCTTGCGCTTTATCGGTGGCGTTGCGCTTGTGGTTTTGATGTTCGGCCGTTACTTTTTTAATTATTCCCGCCGTAAGAGTTTCTAGTAATATAAAAATAATACAAAAAAATAGTAGGAAAAATGCGTACACTTTTTACCAAAAACAGTACAGTACGAAATCGAAATTTTGTACACCCCCCAAACCCCCCGCTCATTTTATTAATTGTTGGCTTACTGTTACTGAGTTCTGGTATAAGTGCAAAAGCTCAGTTAATGAACTACGATACATATGCACTTAGTTTAAAAGCATACTATAATAAACTATGGGCAGCAGAGAGAGTGGAGTTTGTCGATATAGAGCAGGGAAAGAAATGGAATATGGTGCCCTCTTTTGGTTTGGCTTTCGGTCTGCCTAGTATTAATATGAATACCGGACAAATAGCAGCATACAAAGCCAGACAGGCAGAAGTAAAGGCTAAATTGAAAAGTATTGATATGAAATATGAGTTACAATTGAATGAAGAATTAAATAATCTGAAAATAGAAATCAGCAAAGCGAATAATGCAGAATTAAAGCTTGATGATTATAGCAGTGTTTTAGCTGCTAGGGGGCAAATATTTAAGATTTATCAGGAGGCATTTAATAAAAAGGAAATGAAGCCTATTGATTTTTATAAAGAGAAGCTAATTAATGAAACGGCAAACCAAGAATATCAAAGGGCAGTGCGCGACTTTCAGGTGATGGTTTTAGAGATTGAGAAGTTGGCCCGGTATGACATGCCCCAGGAGCTGATATACTATGATGGGAACAGCGTGGCAGAGGGAGCAAGCGACGTGATGATGGTACACCCGAGCAAATTGCCCCCCGGTCTGGTAACTAAGCCAGTGCAGCCCGCTCGAGCAGTAGGGAACAGACTTGGCAACTGATTGCACATCCATCAGCTCACTAGTAAGCCAGTAGGTGATTTTGCCCGAATCAGACAACTGGCGAGGATTGACAAAAAAAGCCCCCCGAAACGCTCTGGGGGGCTTTTTTTGCTTTTGGGGGGCGTTTTTGGCCAACTGGGGGGCTTTTCTAGTACCGTTTAGGCAAGCTCTCTAGCTACCACTACGAAACCTGCCCCGCAGCGGCCCCGACAGAGAATGAGGGGAGCAACTGGTAGGGGTGATTGTATTATATTTGGAGTGCCGACGGATATAAATGCTTGTAGAGGTACTTCGTTTTAGTTTGTCGGTAATGGAAAAGGCCAGCGTCAGCTGGCCTTTTCTTTTTAGTATGCTTATGGCCCTATAGCAGAATGATAGGGGGCGCTGCTTATAAGGATTGTTCAGTTGGTAATGCTTCCTCAGTAGAGGAATTCGATTGACACTGCTCATATATAAGG
>MWWK01000019.1_pt2 | contig 20951 bp, 18 predicted proteins | sample 1047241 | NCBI WGS metagenome assembly MWWK01 (sample SAMN06349964, study PRJNA376086) | soil metagenome | isolation source: BG12-3 sample Antarctic (ecotone) soil | place: Antarctica | reverse complement strand
TGGTCGTCCGCGTCAATCAAAAGCACGTCGAAACCGGCTTTCGAGCGCATTACGGCTAAATTTATGGCGACGGTCGTTTTTCCCGAACCGCCTTTGACTCCGCCGATTACTAAAATCATACGATATACTTTTGCTATACTAGGAATATACTTTTGCTACACAATTTATCTTATCAGCTAAATATCTTCAATCAAAATAGACACTTTTTCAATGCGGCATTTCTAATTGAGATTTCCACAAGGTCAAACGCTTGTAACTCCTTGAAAAGTAAAGCAGTTACAAGAAAAAAATTTTCTTTGGGTCGCTGGTGGGAGATTGATTAATAATAAACGGGTCTGATAATTTAGGGTAAGCGTTATCTATATGTGTTGTCTTTTGCAACAACAAATCCCCTGAAATTTCGATACAAAGTTGTTCGCTCAATGCCTGTCAATTCTGCAATTTCCCGTAAGTTAAACGCTGCTTTCAATGCTTCGTAGTAATCGTCAACGTGCCGCTCGTCGCTCAATAACGGGCTTTCTCCCGTCTTTGGTAAATCAAGCTGGTAGCGGCGGCTGTATTCGCCCGCTTTGTAGGATTGTATCGAGCGCAGCAAACCTTTTTTTTCTAAGTCCTGTTGAAATTGCCGGTAGCTTCTCGTTCCGGCGATTTCTTCCGTCCAGATACGCCGCGAAATAAAAATCCATTCGTGCTGCTCTCTGGCTCGGCAATAACTCGCCAATTTGAAAAATTGTTTTTGTCTGACGGCATCGCCGGGAAAAATACTCGCCGCAAGAACTAAATCTTTTTTCGTCGCCCGTCCGTGCAGGTTATGGGTCGCGTCCGGGAACGTGCGCGGATTTGCCCAGATATAAGCTGCCTGACGGTCAATCTCTTTATCAATCTGCCGCCAATTTTGCGATTTCGCCGCTTTTGAAAAGCCGTTGTGATTTGTTCTTATCCACTTCTTGACGAATTGCGCTGCTGTTTCCTGAAAATAATTTTGCCGCCAAAAATCGAGAAGCAAAGTAAATTGCGCTTCGTGCCTCGTTCCTTTCGCCTGCAAGCCGTTTTCAAAAATTTCTTTAGCGGTCGCTCGCGGCGTCCAGCTTCGCGGCTGGTCGCGGTCGTCTTTCGGCTGTTCAAACAAAAGAGGCTGGCGGGGCAAACTTTCAATCGCCGTCGCGTCTATCTTCATCATCAACGCCATTTCTTCCTGCCAGCTCAAATAACTCATTCGCACGTCGTCTTTCAGCACGTCCGCGCCGAAGCCGCACGGCAAGCGGTCTTTCCGGTTGGTCTGCGGGTAAATCTCGCACAAATCGCCGAAACAATTCTGTAAAACGGTATGACTTAGTTTGTGGGTCGGCGTCTTGTCTTTGTATTCGAGTTTCAAATAAATGCGGTGATTTCGAGTCTCGTTGTAACTCGGCGTGGTCATTACGAGCATCTGACTTCTGCCGATCCCGAATCGGTCGAAGCGATTATAGATTTTTTCGATTGTCTGCTTTGTCGGGCTATCAATATCAAGCGAACAAAAAACCGGATACCATGCGGCTGGTAAGGCAATCGCCAGTTTCTGCTGTAAATGCGCTTTTATTAACTTGTCGTTGGTTGGTTTGTGGACGGTCTGCCACTCGCGGCGCGGTCGCTGTATCGCGTAAGGGGCGCGATGGGCGGCGATGAATCTGGCTTTATACTGCTGTTCCTGCGGGCTTAGTTTTTCGTGTTCGTTCATTCGTTCAAGCTATTGCTGTTTAGCAATTCAGGCTTGAACAAAAGAGAATATTTGATTAAACTCTATTGTAGAACCCGAACCGCCGGAATCGGTTTCGTAGGTTTTAGAAAGCGTCGAGAATTGGAGTTCTCGACGCTTTCGCATTTATCAAAGACAATTCAATTTACGCAAAATAATCGAATTTTGCAATATGTGCTTTTGTTTGCCCGGCTAAACATCCAAAATGTCAAAATTATTTCTGAACTGTTATTGACTCGCACAAAGTTTGTCAATGGAATAAAGACAAGTCGCCATTTCACAAGATTTGCTAATCGGCGAAGCGGTTGAAGAATTAGCTGTTTAAACGAATACAGATTGGAAAACGAGTGGAAAAACCAGGTGATTTTCATTCCGTCAAAGACTTAAACGGATGTTTTAGTCTGAAAATCAGAGCGCGAGTAAAATCTCCGCTGACTGCGCGATTTCTTTTTGCGGGACAATCTCTCGCCTGACGGCTTTTTCCAACTCGTCCATTGAAAGATGCTCCTTTTCGAGTGCTTCGGATTTCGCCGGTTGAATTTCTTCGCCGAATTTCAGTTCCGTCGATTTGTCCTTTTCGATGTCGTTGCGACTATTTTCCGACGTGAAATTTCTAGTATCAACCGGCAAAGGGGTTTTTCCAATTGACTGCTTCACTTCCGACGAGATTTCCCGCGATTGGTTAATTTCAAGACGCGGCTCAGCTTCTATTTGCCGTTGTTGTAGCCGTTTGTTTTCTCCTTTGATGAGATTCGCAAATTCGCCGGCGGCATTTCGGGCGGTGAATTCTTCCCGAACGGCACTGAAATTTGTTTGTCCAATTCCTGTCTCCAGAGCTTCGCTCAAAAATTGCCTTTCGTTTAATAATTTATTTTGCGGATTAAGACTTTGCTCAATCGCCTTATCTTTGGCGAAATCAATCGTATCCTTCGCCCTTTGACTGTTCTGCGCGGCGTCATAGCCGATTGAATTGGATTGCAAAGCCCGCTGGCAAATTCTCTGCGCCTCGAAGTCGTATTTGACTTCCAATTCCAAAGCGCGCGATTTCATTTCTTCCGGGTCGAAGGCTTTTGATTCTCTACCCTGCCAGGCGGCGACCTGTCTGATTCCGGCATCGTTTTTGACGGAAACTCCCGCCGACTCGAATCGGCTTTTAACGGCTTCGGTTTCCTTTTGAAGCTCCTGACTGCGCGGACTGTTCTCCTTCAAATATTCCGAACTGAAGCCTTTGATTTCCGGCGCTTTCGTTTTCCGGTCAATCTCGATTTCGTAGCCGAGCCTTTGCAGCTTTTCCGCTAATTCGATTCGATAAACCGCCGTCGCGTATTTCTGCGTTCGGTATATCTCCAGCGGCTGAATCGGCTTGGTCAAGCCTTTCTCCGTCTCCGTCAGGTTAAAGATAACCGAGTGCGTGTGAAGCTGCGGCGCGGCGTATTTCAAGGCTTTGTCCGGGCGCGCCGCGTCGTGTTCAAAAAGCGCGGAAATCATCTTTCCGGTGCGCTCGCTCGGATTGTTTCCGCCCAGACGAGCTTCGACGCATTTCTCAACTTCGTCGAGCGCTCGATGGACGCTCTGCCGGTGCGCATCCTTGATTCGTTCATCGCCGCCAACGATTGCCGCTAAGGAAACCGATTTCGGCGCGCTGAAGGTCGCGTCCCATCCGGCGCGGTGCGCCATCGTCGTGATTTCCTTTCCGTGACGGTCGGCGTATTTCCTGATTGGCGCGTGGCGGACGAGTTCCTTTTCCGTTTCCGGGTGAAGACCGTCGCAGAGCCGCTCAAACTGTTCCGTTTCAACCGCTCCGCGCAAGCCCATCTCCTCCGCCAATTTGCCGTGCCACTCGCCGTTTGCTCTTCCCGTTTCAAAAGAATTCGGTTGCGGAAGCGACGAATCAAGTGTTAGCCGCGCTTCATTTTCCGTTTCAAAATCAATGCCGCCGGGCGAAACCGAATTTTCGGCGGAGCGAGCGGCATCGACGGCGTTTGAATAATCGTTCCGGTAATAGCTTTTAGCTTGTTTGGCGCTTAGGGCTTTGCTGACGGTTAACATCTTATGCGGTTAATCCGGCGGCGATTATTTCGCCGGTAATATTTTGATACTCTCAAAAATCAAGACTGATTTCGTTTGATATTTTCGTTTTTTCCTTGTTGTTTTCCGAAGTTTTTTGGCTATTCACGTCTGGTTTCGGCTGGTTATTTATGTTCCGCTTCGGCTGGTTGTTTTTGTCATTAGACGGAGCGGCAGTCTTCGGTTGAACGCTCGACGGCTTTCCGGGAGCGACGGCGGGCTTTTCAAATTCCACTTTGCGCCGAATGAAATCGGGGTGAGTTTTATACCACTCTCTATAAGTCATTCTGAACGGCACAACCGCGTCTTCAAATTTCCAGTAAGCGTGCAGGTTCGGCAGATTCATAATTTCTTCTTTGCTGACCACCGCGCGATTTTCGATGACGGACGTGAAATTGGTCGACGCGCGCCCGTGCCGGTCGTTCGGCAGAGACGTTGAAATCTGCGGACGCTTGCGCTCCTCATTGCCGATGCAGTCCGAAATCCAGCGCGCCGCTTCCGGCTCGTTGCACCGATAAAAGACTTTCAGAACCGGAGAAGCGAGCATCGTTCGGGCTAAGTCGCCGTATTGCGGCGTTAATTGATGTTTGCTCTGCGTTCCCAAAACGTAGCGAATGCCGTGCTTGCGGCATTCGACCATAAATTCCGGCAGGGCGGGAAGGCTGTTGAGCGTGTGCAGTTCGTCGGCGATAAACCACCACGCTTCGTTTTTACGCTCGGCTTGCGGAACGCTCATCAGACGGCGCATCAGGATGTTGAGCATCGCGGAAATCAGCGGTCGCAGCGTGTCGCGCGTGTCCGAAGCGGTGGTTAGGAAAAGCCAACTGCGCCTTTTCGCTCGCGTCCAGCCGGTTAAACTGAAATCCTTTTTATCTTCCGACGGCGGCGGGACGAGCCTTAAAACCTTCCCGATGTCGGCGAGAGTGCCGAGAACGCCCGTTCGCTGCGGACCGCCTTTGGCGTTAATTTTGTGGGCAATCTCCGTTCCCTTGACCAGTTCGTCGATGGCGGCTTCATCGCCCAAGACGGCAATCATCTTTTTGATTGTCCATCTACGAGCCAAGATGAGCTTGAAAACGTCCTGCGCGGCAGAGTTAAAAAACTTCGTATGCTCGTTTTTAATGTGCGCGGTCGGAATAAAACTTTCCGCAATCAAATCCAAATCCGAAGGACTTTTGATTTCACGCGCCAGTTCCCAGTTCGGAAAACGCTCGTCCAGCGGATTGAGAATCGTATCCAGACCTTCGCGGTAATGACTTTGCACGAACTCGGCGGCGGGGTCGTAGCAGACGCCCGGCTCCTGCCGCGATTCGTCCCGCGCCTGCTCGATAACCGGATGGATAAACTGGCTTTTGCCGGAGCCGCTGTCGCCGAACAGGAACGTGCCTTGAGTTTCCTTCGCGCGCGGTATTCGCAGAATATATGGGGTCGGCGCGCCGGTCAGAGATTTCCACCAGTTTTTAACCATAAATATTTTTCTTTATTTTTTCTTTACGCTTCCTTTGCTCTGTCTATATTTCATTATTCCGCTCATTTCTGAACTACTTAAACGGCTGAATAACGATGCCGATGCCGTCCGCATTTCTCATTTCCCGGCAGTATTCTTTCGGCGAAAGAAGCCGTGTGCCGCGCAAAAAATCACCTTCGAGCTTTTTAGCGAGATTTTTGTTTCTGAACAATTCCATCCCAAAAAATGAAAAACCGAAGACGAACAATCCGAATATCGCCGGGATATATAAAAATTCTTCGTATCCGCTGTCGTAGATTTTGGTTTTGAAAAAGTTATAAGCGAATTCGTTATTCAATTCTCTTTTCCCGAAAATGAACTTTCCCTTATCGACCGGAACGTCTCCCTTCAAAAGAAACTGCGGAATTCCGTCTTTGCTGAATACAACCTTTCCGGCATCATTCAGTTTCGGCGACATCTCGATTTCAGGACATATAAAAATATCTTCCTTTTTGGTTTTCGGGTCGGTTACAACTCTGGTGAACAGCGCGTAATTAGCCGTTTTGGAAAAGGAATTAAATCTTCTGGCGAAGCTGTCTCTGAATTGATAATAATAAACTCTCTGCAAAGGCGAGAGATTATTGAAAGTATAATAATTGAAAAGCGCGTATCCGCCGCCGAACGCCAGTAGTAAAGAAACAATAAAAAACAGAAGATATACTTCCTTGCCCGCTCGCCTGGCTCTGCCCTTCTCGCTAAAAACGTATGAACCGCTCATAATTTTTCACCCGTGCAATTAAATTCGACTCGCTCAAAAACGAATCAGGATTTTCTTCCAAAAGACCGTGTTTCAAACATAGCACAAATGAAAAGTATTTGCCAACATTTTTTTACAGGATAAATATTGATAAACCAAAGCGGAAATTGGTGTTGTCGACTCGTTCGCCGGAGTAGGCGCGGCAATGTGCGAGTCTGTGCAAATAAAACTCACTCCCGACAAAACTGTCTTTGAATTTTAAGTATGAAAGCGATTTACTTTCTCCTTTTTAAAAGCGCGGCGACAATATCCTTTCCCTTCTCTTCGACGATTTGTTTTGTGTTGCTCCAGCTTTCGTTATTAAGCTCACCCGAAGCGAGCAGTCCGAAACCGATACTCAGCAAATAACGTGCCTTTGCCAGTTCCTCGAAAATCATCTTTTCATTTTCGTTTAGGGCATCTTCCGCGCCGACTTTCCCCAATGATAAATCCCGGCACCAGTCGCTCGGAATTTTCCCCGAAGCGCGGGCGGCTTTTTCAATTTTTTCATACTGCTGTTCTGTAACGCGAAAGGCGACGGTTCTACTTTTGTTCATAATTTTTTCGCAAAGCTACTAAATTATTTTCCTGAAATGAATCTCCAAATCGGATAGAATTTTGCAAAAACCAGTCTGTTTACAATGTTAACATTGTTTTGGTAATTGCGGCAATAACAGCAGTTCACATTGTAAACAGAGTGATTAAGATTTCAGGGGTGGAGTGTCAACTCAAGTCGAACAATAGAACAATATTAATAATAAAAAGCTCTACTTGAGATGGTGAGATGCTTCTTTTGGCGGGTCAAATAATTTGAGAATGTACTCGGTTAAAATGTTAAAATTCTCGCCGCCTTCACTTTCGTATTGCCCGCTCGCAGGGTGGATGAATTGTTTTTTTGGCGAAAAATCTTATCAAAATCGGTAAGTGAGAATTCAAAACTATTGGGAAGGTTTAGGTCAGAACTGCATAGTGCCAATGCCGGCTGCACAATCTGTGAAAAACTTTAATTGGGGCGGTCAAGCGCAGTTCAAAACTTTCATCTGCCGAATAAGAAAACTTCAAAATAATCTTTGCCGACCCCAAAAGAGCAAAAAGATATTTTTCCTAGCTTGAAGGATTGAAGATTTTGACGTGCGGAAACTTCTTGAAATCTTTATCGCACGTTGCGACCGTGGCTCCCGACGCGAGCGCGGCGACGCACAGGTGCGCGTCCATTACCAGTCTTGATGAAACGGCGTGTTTGCGGCAGAACTGTTCAAAGTGCCGGAAGTGAGCGTTTGTTGGGGTAAACAGTATTACATTGGCTTGATTGAGCAAATTCTCGACGGCGGCGGCGATGTCCGCAACCGACAACGGATTGCTCATAGCTCTGTCATTTGAGGCGATTCGGTAAAACGACAAAACGACGGTCTCCGTCAAAATAATCGAATCACTGCTATTGACCGTCCGCGTCAGCCACGCACCAACTTTGGTGTGCTGCGGCATATCTTCGCAGTAAGCGTAAATCAAGATGTTGGAATCGAGCAGAAACGTCATACTTCGTCGAGCAGTTCTTCGAGACGTTCCGGCGTGATGTCGAAGCGGAGTCCGGTTTTGAAAGTTTTTAACTTAAATTGACGCGGGCGGGCGAGAAGACTGTCAATGACTTGAAAACCTTTTCGCAGCAAATCATTAACGAGCGTCTTTTCCGGCAAATTGGTTTCAGCAACTTTCGCCGCCAGCATATCGGCGATGTCGCCTTCAATTGTCAACGTCTTTCTGACCGTGCGGCGATTTTTGTAAATTTTCAGATTGCTCATAAAGGCATTATACGAAAAGAGAATGAACAAGTAAAACTTTTTCGTATCTTGATACACTTTTATTTGTCTCAACTTGTGTGAATAGAAATTATTTCTTTTTATAAGCGAGCGAGTAAAGGTTGAAACTTTTCATTTGGAAGTGTGTTTTTGCTCAAGGTGTGCGTCGGAACTATAATTCTTTTTATTTTTTAAGCGAAAAACGGCTCATAATTACATATTGCCTATTATCGGGCGCGAAATGCTTAAGATTCAGAGACTTACGGATATTTTTTTCACTTAAACCACAATATCTTGTATTCGAGCGGTTTCAAAAATGCTCTTTTTCGGTCTTTTTTCGACGTTCTTATTAAACACAATATCTTGTGGTCAATTTGGTTCTAAATTTCTCTTACTTCCTGCTGTAAATTCTTTCTCCGATTTTTGTCCTATATTAAATTTTTTTATTGTTGACTGTGCTTGTATAAGCGTCAAAATCAATCAAAAAAATTTATAAAAAAGTAATCTGAAAAAACCTTGACAAATAATACTGCCGGGTATAGTGTCATTGCATCATCCCTGTAACTCGTAAATTGTAAATCAACACAAATTGTCTTTTCTTATGTAAAAATACAAGATTTTTCTCTTTAATTTTAGTTATGCGACCTTTTCCCTTAAATGGCAGTCGCTCTGAAGCAACCACGAACTTCGAGATTTAATCAATCTCGCGTTCGTGGTTTTTTGTTTTTGGAACTGTTTCTTTCCAGCCCTTACTGCAACATTCGGAGGCAAATTCAAATGTCCAAAGCCCGCTCGCTTTTTTTGCAAACGCTACCTGATAATAAATATTTCTACACACTAATTTTAGCTGTCTTAATCGTAGTATGTAGCATCGTGTTTCTTCCGTCCAGAAAGATTAACGGGCAACAAACGTCGTTATCGTGTCCAACCTGCTCGCAGCCAATCCAACGAACAATTTATGCTCCGACCATCGGCTTAGCCGAGTCAACCGGCAGTGAGATTGTCTTAAATTGCCGCAGCATACAGATGATGAATGTGACACCAACCTTTTATACGGCGGAAGGCACTCCGATTGTCGGCGCGACATTTCAAATGAAGCCTTCTGAGATGCGTTTTGTCGCCATTGAAACGCTCATTCCTGAGGAACATCGCGGGCAGCATATTTGGGGCGGGATGTCGCTGTCTTATACGGGCAGAGCTTTAGAGATGTGGGCGCAAATCACTCTGCACGGTCTCGGCGGAATAGGCAGCGCCGATGTGACATTTTCCGTGCTGGACAATCGCGGCTCTGATACGCAGGAAGCACTTTGGTGGATGCCGAACGGAGACAGCGCAGCAATCATCGCGCTCGGCAATAGCTCAAACGCGCCGATTCGCACTAGACTGCAATATTCCAGTAGCGAAACTGAAGAAGTGGATATTGCGCCGTTTGCAACCCGGTATATTCACCGTCAGCGCGGCAGTTCGGTTAAACTCACGACTACGGGACCAGCAGGGAGCCTCAAAGCGATGGGATTTGTTACAAATTCCAGTCAAAAATTTACGAGTGGCATTCGTTTCTATGATACGCAAGGTGTTGTCCAACCAAATCTGTTTGCCACTAATTTCAAACTTAAAAACCACTCATCGCATTTGCTGTTAAAAAATACGGCGACGACAAATATTACCGTCCGACCGCGGTTCCGCCCGATGAGCGGAACGGGAAGCGCGGTTGAGTTGCCGCAAGTTGCTATCAGCGCAGGAGAAAATGTCGAGCTTGATTTGCGTCCGCTCATTGAAGCAGCAAGAACGAGAAATGACCTCGCTGCGGTGAGTGTCCAAATTGTCAACAACGGTTCGCCAGGTAGTTTAATCGGCGCGCTTTACAGCACAGACCGAACAACCGGTGTTAATCAAGACATACCATTGCGGGATTCGGGTCGTTTGCGAAATTCTACCGGAGCTTATCCGTGGCGATTGGACGACGACTATTCAACCGTCGTCTCTATCACAAATGTCGGCAGTCAAACGGCTCAATTTAGCGTGAAGATTTATTATGATGGCGGAACTTATACGCCGAAATTGAGCGAATTAGCTGTTGGAGAAACTGCCGCATTTAACTTGAGAAAGTTACGCGACGAACGCATACCTGACCAGAGCGGCAACATAATTCCGGCGACGGCGACGGTTGGACAGTTTAGCTGGAGTGCGTTGCGGGCGGCGGACGAAATACGGATGAACGGACGAAGCGAAGTCGTCAGCCTTTCGCGCCGCATAAGCAGTAGCTATAGTTGCCCGATATGTTGTCCGAATTCCGGTCCGTTTTACAGCGTTAACGGTGGAATAACGCCTTACGTTGACGGTTTTAGCTCTAACGGAACTAACCAGGAATGGTATGATTGTTACGGGCGCTCAGTAATTTATGATGAGTCGATTCCCGATCTATTCGTTAGTGATCCGAACATCGCTTCAGTATCTATGGAGTCGTTTGGAATTATGAGGACTGATGGTTTAGATGTCGGCGAAACCGAATGGTTCACTGAACATCTTACTTACCGGTATGATGATGATGGAATGGATTGCTATACTTTTGTTTACAATACCATTTCAAGCGGTCCGATTCGGGTTAGACCTCCTACCGTCCAGTTTCAAAAAGCAGATGGCACCACATTAGGCTCGAACTTCAGGGTTGGTATTAGTGCCGCGTCTAATGACAGAACTCAACATTTGAAAGCAGTTGTCTCGCCGGCTAATCAGACCACAAAAGTATCAATCCAGGTGAGTTCAGCTATCACACTCTCTAATGTTTCGCGCGGGAATGGAGTTATCACTTTTGATATTGTAGGAAATACTAAAAGCAACACGAGAGGCGATGCTTCAATAACTGCTAAATATAATTCGACGCGACCAATTAAAACTCAACAGGTTTCTGTTGTGGTTCCCGCTAAGATAGCAACTCCACATGATACAACAGGAAATTTTGTTGTTGCTAACCGCGCTCTGGATTCAACAACAAGTCCGGCTATTCCTCTGAATACTGCTCCACTATATCTGCTATCCGATGAGGTATATTTAGTTACAGAGTACTCTAGGTATTTAACGATAACGGTCAAAGATCAATTTGACGATTTAATTGGTGATATTTATGAAGGAGCTGTAATATCGGAAACAATCCCTATTAATCAAACTCTTACTTCTTCAAGTACATATCTTGATCCTGTCGGTTACCTTGTGGAAAAACCAACTTCGTCTATTGTCAAAAGAAATTCTAGTGCCGCGTCAAATTGGCTGAGTGCGCCACAGCTTCAAATACCAATAACAGGGAGTTCTACTCAAAATATTGATGTTAGGGTTGATGGTTTTCTTCTCAATCCCAGTATTGTCAATCGAATCATAAATGTATCGCCGCCCAGCAATGTTACAATAACTTGGGCTAACTAAAAAAAGGAGCAACTTATGAAGAGCATTATCAAAGCCATATTTGTTTTACCGGTTGTCGGAGTAATCATAGTTATACTGGCTCAAGGGCAAAGCTCAAACAGAAGTTCCAATTCAAAAGCCGCATCCGAACAAACAACCGCCGAAGTCCGTTTGCAGTATCTTGGAAAAAAATACGATAAATTTTTTACTATCGAAGGAGTAATGAAGGAGCAAGTGGGAACGGCGGAAAGCGAATCTCCGATTGAATATAAACTAATTGACAAACCAATTGATAAACCTACTCTTGATGAAGACCTGAAAGAAATACACCGTTTGTTGCCGCAATTTACTTATTGGATTAATAAACAAAATCCTCGTCTGATACACGTGATGGATGCCAGATTGTCTGGAAACGCCCACTACGCTTTGGAACAGACGGTTGAACATTTTGAGTTTGAAGGAAGACTTGTGCAACTGGTCGGTGAAATCGGCAAGCACAATGTCGCCGTGTTCAGACCTCCCGGATTTTTCACACCTTATCAGCCGAACGGAGAGGGAAAAGTCAAAATAAAGGCTCGCAACATTAAAATCAGAGATATTTTGTCAAATTATATTGATTTGAATAACCGTATAGGCAGAATAATCTGGAAGGCAACGACTTACCGTGAAAATAAAAAAACATATGTAGAATTTTCTGGTTTGATAGACAAATCAAAACAGCCGGCAAAATAAGAAACTGTAAGTCAACGGGAGCGCGTTAGCATCAGCTACAGTTGTCCGATGTTCTGCACCAATAGCGGTCCGTATTACAGCAGCCCGTTTTTCGACCTCGAAGCCGGTGATTTCGCTACCGAGAGCGTTACGCAGACGTGGTACGACTCTTATCAGAATGCATATGTTTCCGCCGGTTCGATACCGGGTTTGCAAACACTTGACGGAAGCGTTGCTACTGCCGCGATGGTAGTTAACGGAACGATGCGGGCGGACGGCATCGGAGCGGGACAGACCGAATGGTTAAGCGAGCAGTATCACGTTTACGACTTTATCGAAGTGCGTCCCAACATGTGCGAAGAAATCGGCTACGACACCACCGTCAGTGGTCCAATTGAAATTAAACCAAAAGTCACTGATGTAGCAGCCACCGGAGCTACTAAAATAAGCCAAGTATTGGGTAACCCAAGCTCCATTCATTTTGTAACGCCGAAAGACGCGGCAAATAGTCAGGAAACATTAACTGCGACAGTTTCAGACATTGAAGAGTCGGTATTTTCCTATTAAACAAAAAGCGGCTGAAGCAATAACGGAAATTAAAGATGAAAACTTTATTCCGGATTTAATTAAATCTCTTGATGGCAATCAGGGAATAGTTGCTGGTGGGACTGAAACGGAAGTTATGCAGAATGATTTAAATAAAGCTATCATTTCTGCTCTAGAATGTTTAACTAAATTAAAATTCAACGTAACTTACCCTTTATCTGATGAAAACATCAAAGAAGTTTTGGATAAGTCACAAAAATGGTGTAGTTCTCATAAGGAAGTGTGTGACAAACAAAACGTAACTAAATAAATTTAACTTTGAGAAGGCGCATCATTTCCGACAAGCAATCGCGCAGCCATTCGACATATTTATCGTGCGGCATCTCGTCGTCGTGGTGAGCGTAACCATTTTGGAGCGGGTTATTTTTTCACTTCCCTGCTTTCGTTCCGGCTTTCATTCCATTGCCGGTGGAATTTTTTTTTGTTAATAAATTCCATATAATTCCTTATTTTCTTACTTTTAAATTCTTAATTCTTCCCTTGAGTCCGATAACAAAAGCTTCTTAGGTTAAGTGTATTTAGGTTAAATACAGGTTAAAAGGATAGACGCAAATCAAAAATTTTAAGCCTTTCGTTTTCTATAATTTACAAGGTTCTTATCGGACTCAAAACTATATATTTTGACGTTTTTTCAATCTTCACGGATTCAGAACTACATATTTTGATTGCCTCACGGATTCAGAACTACATATTTTTTTTCTTAATGGACTCAGAACTACATATTACGGACTCAAAACTACATATTTGCCTGTGGAAAACTCTTTTTCGTCAATATTAAAAACTACGTTTTTTGACCTTGTGGATTCAAAACTACCTATTCACGGACTCAGAACTACATATTTTGACCGTTTCGCGGATTCAAAACTACATATTCGGATTGCTTTCGGCAATGGTTTTTGTAAGTCGTCCGTGCCTCTTATTAGCTTGCATAACCTCACCGGCAAACGTCGGATGCGGCGTAAGTATCAGTTTCGCGTTTATTAACTTGTTTCGGGCTTGTGCGTCGTGCGTCGGCTCGACACGATAAGAAAGCAATACATCAAAATTTTTCATTTCGTCCAGTGCTTTGCAGACGTTCCGCAAATTATGTTTGGGCGTATCATATTCAGTTAAACCGAAATCACGGATAATAGTTGAAAGCGTTATATGATACGGTTGCGAAATGCTGGCTTGCGTGTAGTGGTGGCTCATTCGTTTGTGAAGCTGTCGAGCAACTATGCTCTTGTAGCTCATCGCCTTTTCATAATTTAATTGTCGGAAAGTGCCGGTTTTAATGCTTTCCGTAACAAGCGAATTAAACCGCACAAAGGCTTTTGATTTTTGCCCTTTGTCCTTCCAATCTTCGCGGGTTTGCAGTCCTAGCGTTTCAAAGATACTCGAAACGAAAACGTCCGTGCCGTCGCTGGTGCTGACAAGAATTTTTGTTTCGGCGCAAATAAGCAAAGCGTCTTTTAACTGCGCGGTGTTGTAACTATGACCGTTGCGCTTTAATTCCTGCTGTAATTGATAAAGCGTGAAGGTAACGCCCGCCGCATCGTCGAGAAACAAGCCTTGTCCGGCGGTCGCAAATCTTCTTAACGCATCTTCTACTAATTCTTCCCTTTTTGAAGGGAAGTATTCGCGCTCTGTTCCTTCTTTATCTTTTATTCTGGCTGGTTTGATTTCTATTTTGTATTTTGTGCCTCTACATTCAAACGAGCGTTCGAGCGATTTTAGAAAGGTGTCGTTAATTCGTTCCACTTTTCCCCAATAATACTTGGGCATAAAATCGTATAGCTCAATGGTGTTTGAATAATGCTTTTCCTGCGGTTGAATAAACTCAAACAAATTAAGTTGCACCGGCTCTGTTCGTTTATAATCTGCGAGCTTTTTAACGCTTTTCTCGCTGTCCAAAACTACAATCTCGGTTTTAGTTTTGCCGTCTCGAACAGTTTTTTGTTTGGTTTTTTTCTGCATATCTCGCGCCCTTTGTATTTCTGCGTTATTGCTTTTTCAGTTTTTCAGCAACGCAAAACTATAAAATCAATTTTGTTTTTGCAGCCAATCGTCTAACAGTTCCTGAACCAAAATCGAGTATTCCTTTTTTTGGTCGAGCAGAAGATGTTTGACTGCCGTATAAGTTTCTTTTTTAACGTAAGCCGTCGCTTGTGCAAAGTCCTTGCTCGAACGCTTTGCGCGCGGTCGCCCGCGTCTTGGCATCTCCAGCACGGCTAAATTTAAAGTTGAATCGAAACTTAGTTCTTCCTTCGGCTCGGCGATGGCTGGCGGTTGTCCTTCCGCTTCCGGCTTCGCCCGTCGTAAATTTGAGAATCTGTTACTTGCCATAATTCTTCAAAATTTCCTTTCCAAGTGCATTAAACTCATCGGACGCGGCTTCGCCGTTTTTTAATTTATCAACGGTTGTACCTTCTAGGGCTGCGCGTTTTAGAATTACTCGCCGGTGTATTTCGGTTTCAAAAAATGGAGCTTTGAAATCTTCTTTCAGTAAAATTTTTGCTTCTGCACCGGCGCGGCTGCGCGGCGTTATCAGAGTGAATAAAACTTTGTAATTGTCAGCCTTAAAACCTTCTAAGGTTTCAATTATTTTGAAAAGCGCATCAAGGCTTAATGCGTCCGGCTCGCTCGGTATAATTACTAAATCACTTTCGGCGCAAATGGTTTTTAACTCGCCGGCGGTTGGTCGGGCTGGCGTGTCCAGAATTAAAAATTTGTTTTCGCTCGCCTGCTCGTTTAATTCTTCCTGACCTATTACCTCAAACGGCAATTTGCCGCGCTCGTTCCAAGCTAACGCGCTTTGATTCGGGTCGCCGTCAACTAATAAGACTTTATTCTTTTTGCTGCTTAGAAACGCCGCTAAATGAATTGCAGTTGTTGTTTTCCCAACTCCGCCTTTGAAGCTCGCAAAGGAAATAATCATATTTATTCACCTGCGCGTAATTTATCAGATTGCCTCGCAAAGTCAAATAGTGGTTTTTCAGAAAACCGCTTTTTCAGTTTTTTGCGTTGCTGAAAAAGTGAAACGCATTAGAATTAAGAAAGCGGCTGGCGGGAAAAAACATTAATCCTAAAAAGGCGGGTCGTTGCCGTCCGGCAATGGTTGCAGCTCGGCGTTTAATGCTTCCGGTTTTTCTCTGCTGACTACCCTGTCAATGGTCGGCACTCCGTCTTTTATCGTGAAGCTGGCAATCGGGCAGCTTAAATTGTTTTGGGTCATTTGCTGCACAAAACTAGGTGCGTCCGTTTCGGAAATGTCCACGCCGCATTTTTCGGGGAATTTATTAGTTTGTTCAAGATAAATTTTAGATGCGGCTTGCCATTTCTCTGGGGCTTCCCTATTGCTCGGCGCGGGCTTGTTTGCTAATTAAATCTTCATCCAGAAGAATTAAAGAGCGAGTAAAATCTCCGCCGACTGCGCGATTTCTTTTTGCGCGACAAGCTCCCGCCTGACGGCTTTTTCCAAATCGTCCATTGAAAGATGTTCCTTTTCGAGCGCTTCGGATTTCATCGGTTGAATTTCTTCGTCGAATTTCAGTTCCGTCGATTTTTCCTGCTCGATGGCATTACGATTATTCTCCGACGTGAAATTTCTATTACCAACTGGCAGCGAATTCTCTTTGAGCGGTTTGTTGATTTCTGATGGTATTTCTTGCGATTGCTTGATTTCACGGCTCGGCTCGGCTTCTATTTGCCACTGTTGCAGCCGTTCGTTTTCTCCTTTGATGAGATTCGCAAATTCGCCGGCGGCAGTTCGGGCGGTGAATTCTTCCCGAACGGCGCTGAAATTTGTTTGTCCGATTCCCGTCTCCAGAGCTTCGGTCAAAAATTGCCTTTCGTTTAATAATTTATTTTGCGGATTAAGACTTTGCTCAATCGCCTTATCTTTGGCGAAATCAATCACATCCTTCGCCCTTTGACCGTTCTGCGCGGCGTCATAGCCGATTGAGTTGTTCTGCAAAGCCCGCTGGCAGATTCTCTGCGCCTCGAAGTCGTATTTGACTTCCAACTCCAAAGAGCGCGATTTCATTTCTTCCGGGTCGAAGGCTTTTGATTCTCTACTCTGCCAGGCGGCGACCTGTCTGATACCGGCATCGTTTTTGACGGAAACTCCCGCCGACTCGAATCGGCTTTTAACGGCTTCGGTTTCCTTTTGAAGCTCCTGACTGCGCGGACTGTTCTCCTTCAAATATTCCGAACTGAAGCCTTTGATTTCCGGCGCTTTCGTTTTCCGGTCAATCTCGATTTCGTAGCCGAGCCTTTGCAGCTTTTCCGCTAATTCGATTCGATAAACCGCCGTCGCGTATTTCTGCGTTCGGTATATCTCCAGCGGCTGAATCGGCTTGGTCAAGCCTTTCTCCGTCTCCGTCAGGTTAAAGATAACCGAGTGCGTGTGAAGCTGCGGCGCGGCGTATTTCAAGGCTTTGTCCGGGCGCGCCGCGTCGTGTTCAAAAAGCGCGGAAATCATCTTTCCGGTGCGCTCGCTCGGATTGTTTCCGCCCAGACGAGCTTCGACGCATTTCTCAACTTCGTCGAGCGCTCGATGGACGCTCTGCCGGTGCGCATCCTTGATTCGTTCATCGCCGCCAACGATTGCCGCTAAGGAAACCGATTTCGGCGCGCTGAAGGTCGCGTCCCATCCGGCGCGGTGCGCCATCGTCGTGATTTCCTTTCCGTGACGGTCGGCGTATTTCCTGATTGGCGCGTGGCGGACGAGTTCCTTTTCCGTTTCCGGGTGAAGACCGTCGCAGAGCCGCTCAAACTGTTCCGTTTCAACCGCTCCGCGCAAGCCCATCTCCTCCGCCAATTTGCCGTGCCACTCGCCGTTTGCTCTTCCCGTTTCAAAAGAATTCGGTTGCGGAAGCGACGAATCAAGTGTTAGCCGCGCTTCATTTTCCGTTTCAAAATCAATGCCGCCGGGCGAAACCGAATTTTCGGCGGAGCGAGCGGCATCGACGGCGTTTGAATAATCGTTCCGGTAATAGCTTTTAGCTTGTTTGGCGCTTAGGGCTTTGCTGACGGTTAACATCTTATGCGGTTAATCCGGCGGCGATTATTTCGCCGGTAATATTTTGATACTCTCAAAAATCAAGACTGATTTCGTTTGATATTTTCGTTTTTTCCTTGTTGTTTTCCGAAGTTTTTTGGCTATTCACGTCTGGTTTCGGCTGGTTATTTATGTTCCGCTTCGGCTGGTTGTTTTTGTCATTAGACGGAGCGGCAGTCTTCGGTTGAACGCTCGACGGCTTTCCGGGAGCGACGGCGGGCTTTTCAAATTCCACTTTGCGCCGAATGAAATCGGGGTGAGTTTTATACCACTCTCTATAAGTCATTCTGAACGGCACAACCGCGTCTTCAAATTTCCAGTAAGCGTGCAGGTTCGGCAGATTCATAATTTCTTCTTTGCTGACCACCGCGCGATTTTCGATGACGGACGTGAAATTGGTCGACGCGCGCCCGTGCCGGTCGTTCGGCAGAGACGTTGAAATCTGCGGACGCTTGCGCTCCTCATTGCCGATGCAGTCCGAAATCCAGCGCGCCGCTTCCGGCTCGTTGCACCGATAAAAGACTTTCAGAACCGGAGAAGCGAGCATCGTTCGGGCTAAGTCGCCGTATTGCGGCGTTAATTGATGTTTGCTCTGCGTTCCCAAAACGTAGCGAATGCCGTGCTTGCGGCATTCGACCATAAATTCCGGCAGGGCGGGAAGGCTGTTCAGAGTGTGCAGCTCGTCGGCGATAAACCACCACGCTTCGTTTTTCCGCTCGGCTTGCGGAACGCTCATCAGACGGCGCATCAGGATATTGAGCATTGCGGAAATCAGCGGGCGAAGCGTGTCGCGCGTATCCGAGGCGGTCGTTAGAAAAAGCCAGCTACGCCTTTTCGCCCGCGTCCATTGTTGGATTGACATTTTGGGGAAGTCATCGAAACGGGGCTTCGCGCGCTTCTTTGTTGGGCGTAGGTCTGCGACACTTTGCATAAGGTGTATTTTCTCTCCTGATTTTTAATCAATCGAATTATTGATTAACTATCTTCATCCTGCCATCTGGCATTCTGATACCTTCGGCGACTGACTCCGGCAATTCAACTGTAATTGCAATAATCATAAACTTTTCCTTCTAAAGTCTTTAAATTCAATCACAAATTTTACCATTTTATTTGTTCAAAATTAATCTAATTCTACCTATCCCCTTATTGCGTCCGATAACACAAGGGTTAAGAATAAGATTAATATGTAGGTTAAATAAGAGGTTAAGAAGGTTAGGCGCGATTTCGTAAAAATAAGTCTATTGTTTCCAACAATTATCGGACGCTATGCGTATGTCAGAACTAGATAGTGCGTTCTATTTTTTACTAAAAACTTTCAAAAACCTGCTCAAAAACTCTCCTTTTTTCCTATGCGTAGGTCAGAACTAGATAATGCGTATGCCAGAACTAGATACTTTTTACCCTATGCGTATGTCAGAACTAGATAATGCGTATGTCAAAACTAGATGTTTTTCCTGCTCTCCCTGTGGAAAACTTCATTAAAAACTATCAAAAAGCTGCTTGCGTATGTCAGAACTAGATAATGCGTATGTCAAAACTAGATATAAGCGTATGTCAGAACTAGATAATGCGTATGTCAAAACTAGATACTCCTAAGTTAATCCGCGCACTCGTTTTGCTCTCGCGTTCGCTCTCTTTACGTCGGCGATAAAATCAAAATGCGGCTGAAATTTGAATTTCGCATCAATCAGTTTTGTTCTTGGTTTCGTGTCTAATATCTTTTCTACCTTGCAGTTTAGAACGACGTTATTTTGTTTCATCTCCTCTATGGCGTTTTCAACTTCAACTAAGTTCTGATATATGCGTTTCTGCGGCGTTAATCCAAAATCTCTAACTATGGTCGTCAAAAGAATTTCGTAAGACTCCGTGAAGCTCGCTTGTGTGTAATGGTGCGACATTCTTTTGTGAAGCTGCCGGGCGATGACGCTGCGGTAGCTCATAACTTTGTCGTAATTGATTAGTCGGTAAGTCCCGGATTTTATGCTGTGCGTAACGAGCGGCGAAAATCTAACAAAGGTTTGCGTTTCGCTGCCCTGCCCTTTTAAACCTAATGTTTCAATTGGGCTAAAGAAAAGCTGCGTTTCTTTATCTTCCGACTGTATTTCAATATCTACTTTCGTTAGGATTTCTAAGGATTCTTTTAACTGGTCGTAATCAAGGCTATGTCCTTTGTCCTTCAATTCTTTTTGAAGCTGATAGAGTGTGAAAACTATTCCGGCTTCTCCGTCCAGCATTAAACTTTGCCGTTCCGCCATTAGTTTGCGTAAAGCATCCTCTACAAGTTCTTCGCGCTTCGACGGGTAAAACTCTTTAGAACCGTCTGCAAATTCTATTCTGGCTGGCATTAAAGTTAAATGGTATTTTCTGCCTCTGCACTCAAAATCACGCTTCAAACTGTCTAAAAATTTTCCGTTAAGCCTTTCAACCTTTCCCCAAACATACTTTGGTATAAAATCGTAAAGTTCTATCGAGTGTGAGTAATTATCTTCGTCCGGCTCTAAATCGAATAAAGTAAGCTGAATCGGCTTTGATACTTCAAGCTGCTCAAACTTTTTAGACTTCTCGCGTTTTCTCCGGCGCGGCTTTTCTACTCTGGGTTTTGCTATTTGTTTCTTTTCTACCATTTTGCAATTTTGCGTTGTTGGAATTATGAAATGTTAAAAACTTAAAATTATTCTTCAATCCATTTCTTTAATAGTTCCTCAATCAATTCGCTAAACTCGCCTTTATTTTCGCGGTCTAAAAGTTTTATTGAAACTCTGCGGTAAGTGTCGCGGCGAACGTAAGCCGTTACCTGTTGAAACTCGGCGTTGCTGCGCTTTCCGTTCGGTCTGCCGCGTCTCGGCGCGGTCGCGTCATCGCTTCCGTTGCTTCTCAATTCCATTTTCACCGGCGATTGTTCAAAGGCTTTATTCTGCGGCGTTTCCTTTACCTCAATTTCTTTGGTGTCCTGTAATTGTTTTGCCGCTTGCAATCCCGCAAATCTATTTTTGCTCATCGTTTGAAAATCTCCTTTCCAAGCGTAGAAAATTCTTCCCAAGCCGCTTGTCCGTCTTTCAAATTATCAACTGTCTTACCCTGTAAGGCTGCCCTTTCGCATATCGCCCGCCGGTGTATTTCCGTTTTGCAGTAGGGAACTTTGATTTCGTCGAGCATCGCCTTTGCGTCTCTCGCGGCGTTGCTTCTCGGCGGCACTAAGGTTAATAAAACCTTGTAATTTTGAGCATCGAAACTTTGCAAGCTGGCGACAATTTTCAAAAGCGCGTGGAGGTTCAAAGTATCGGGGTGAGTCCGAATTTTAAGCAAGTCGCCTTCTTAGGAGAGCGTCTTGAGTTTTTGGGTTGAAGGTAGCG
>MWWK01000020.1_pt1 | contig 21565 bp, 23 predicted proteins | sample 1047241 | NCBI WGS metagenome assembly MWWK01 (sample SAMN06349964, study PRJNA376086) | soil metagenome | isolation source: BG12-3 sample Antarctic (ecotone) soil | place: Antarctica | reverse complement strand
TCGGGTAAACAGTCTTTTTGTGGTCGTCTAAAAAAAGCAAAATAAATATAAACCAAGTGTAAAATAACAGACTTGTAAGATAAATTTTGCTGTATATGTCCCAAACCCTTTCACCGTAAGTAGTAAGCTGTGAAACAAATACTGCTAAAGAAATAAATAGTAAAACAAATAAGAGGGCGTATAGAAATTTTAGAACCTTACTGTTTTGCATAATCTATAACACCCTCTTGTTCAAAAGAGACAAGTTATTTAGCTGATATGAGCACCAAATAGAACATAAAGTATTTTGTTAAACTTAATTACTCGACAACGAACACCTCCGTTTGTGTCCTCAATAATCTCGTCAAGGTCGTGGCGGCTTAATTGCTCGTCGCTTACCTTTACAACCGATACATTACCTGACGATAACGGCAGTGTTTCCAAAGAGGTATCGTAGAGCCGTGAAATACCTTGGTATTGCTGTGAGTCTAAACTGCAAATCCAGTTACGGTCATAATATCGTGCGAATTTCTTTAAAAATCGATTATAACGCCTTTGTTCTGGTGTTTCCTTTACAACTATAAACTTATTACTGCTTTTAAGTTCTTTATCCTTTTGTATTGTTTCGGCGAGTGCGATATTTGTTGAGTGACCTGTAATATAACTCAAAGTATTAACAGTAAATGCTAACAAAAGAGAAAACATTATTAACCATCTGACATACTTTTTAAATCCCATATAACCTCTTTATTTGACTTTCTCCCACTCCTGAATACTCCACGATTACTTGTTATTATTTAATTACACTATCGCTTGAAAGTATATTTTTGTCAAATAAGAGCTAAAGATATTTCTAGAAGTTATATAATTCTTTTAAAAAACACTTTTGGCGGCGTGGTATAGTTCATCAAACTTATCTTCTTGACCGTCTTCATAATAACGGTATGCACCGTAGTATTTGAGTGCCATTCCACCATAACCACTGTTACGACCCTTAATAATGTTTAAGAAAATGGGGTAAGCAATGTTTGGGTCTTTAGTGTCAGACTTTAAAGATTCCTCAATCGCCCTTAATTCGTTCTCAGATATTTTGTTATCTTTTTTGGCAAGATTAAGTGCTTCCTGTCCGCCAATAAGTTCTATAACCGTTGTCGGTTTATGAATAAACGCTACACTTCCCATAACCGAAGCATAGCCCCCCCCATTATTAACCCCAGTTTTGTTCTTCTGGGCAATAGCAAGTATTGTTGCTTCTGTTGATTGTTGAATTTCAACTAATCGTTGTGCAGTTTGGGCTTCTGCCTGTGTTTGATTTTGTTCAATCGGAACAATGTCTTGAATGCTATCTAAAACCACCAGTATTCGCTGTGTTTTGTGTTTTGCCTGCAAGTTGGTAATCTGTGCCTTTATGTCTAGAAGGTCGGGTGTGCGGCCTTGTGAGGCGTCTACAATATAAAATCTGTCGGCAATATCCTTTAATGACTTATCGGCAGCTTTTATTGCCTTTGACTTGTCCTCTTGTAAATCGTGAGCGTTCCCTCTAAGCTCAATGTCATTTCTGAAAAGCGTTTTACTTTTGTTTTGGACTACCATTGTTAATAAGTCTCGCTGACTCATCTCAAAAGAATAGTAAATTACTGGCACTTTCTCGATAGCAGCCACCCCCATAGCCAATTGAACAGCCAATGTGCTCTTACCAACACCACTCATACCTGCCAGTAGAACAAACCTGTTCAGACCACCTATTAACTCATCAAATTTGGCGAATCCTGTTTCTAAACCCTCAAACTTCCTTGAACCATCCCCTAGTGATTTTAGATATGTGGGCATTTGTTCTGCTAACGAGAAAGGGATTGTACTCGCTCTTTGTAAGGCTCTATTTACGGTCTCTGGGCCGTTCCAGGTAATTACTTTACTAACTAAAAGTTCTTCTTTTTGTTCAGGACTCAAAAAGTTATCCAACTGATTTATATCTAGTTTTCTTATTTCGTTGCCCAGTAAAAATGAGTCTATTTTTTTTGCCACTGCCCCTCCTTTTAAACCGTTGAGCTACCTTTTCATCAAAAGGGTAACTTGGTTTATTTTATCTCGCTTGTTTTGTTAATTCCAATTGGTTCCCTTTAACAATAAAGTAAGGCGGTGCTTCATTAAAAGAAGCCCGCCCTTTATATTATTTATGTAATTTAAGGCACTAAACAAACCCGCAAAAATCCGTGATTGCCCTAACAAAAACCCGTGATACCCTACACAATAATCCGTGATACCCTACACAATAATAAATAGGCTAACCTGTAAATAATTTAGTGAAGGACACACTTAGTGCACACTTAGTGCACAGTCTATCCCGTGTAACCCCTTATTTTTCCAGCGAGTTCCTCACCACAGTTTTTCTTACCGTTTAGAACTTTGCTTAGATATGCCCGAGAAACACCAAGTTTCTCTGACATAGTACTTACAGTCCATTCATTTTTATCCATTAACCGCTTTAATTTAGAGATTATATCAGGAGTCTCATCACCAGTGGTTGTTTTTTCGGCTTCTATTTTAGCCATTTTTTTTCTTACCCAGTCTCCTGTTCTGTGCCACACAAACATTTCTTTATCTTCATCGTAATAACTACCTTCCCGCTTACCCCTAATAGCTTGCTCACTATAAATTTGATTAACCTCAACACATTCATTAAACCCCTTAATAGCCAGCTCCCTACATTTTGGCTTACCCTCGTGTTTTAGTTTTTCTTGCCAGCCAAATCGGTTTATAACGGTTGATAACCGTAATCCACCTTTATCTGATTTATTTTGGCTTATATAATCGAACCATTTTAGACCTCCTTCGGTCAGCTTACCTCGGAGCTCCCTAATCGTTGAGTCTTTTAGCTGAGTATAACCTTGACCCTTACCTCTCATTTCTTCAATGAACTTAGGATTTGGTTTTATTCTTACAGCCGTGATTCTTTGCCCATATCCTTCTTTTAATATGGCTAGTAATTGACTTCCCAAACGACTATCTTTTGAGGTATTCTCAAACTCTTCTTTTGTTATATTTGTCTCAAATTCCACCTCAATGGTTTGAACCAATGAAAACCTTAATTTACCTTCCTCGAATCTAACATAAGGCAACATATAACCGCCCAGTCTTAGCAGCCCTTCCTTGATATTTTCGTATTGCTCGTGGTTTGGGCGTTCAGACTCATACATTTCCTTGCTAATATCAACAATTTTAAGCTTCACATAACCTTGCTGGTCTGTTGGTCTAGTTTGCCAAAGCTTGTTACAGACTTTTAATAACCAGTTATCTAACAAGACAGTTTTATCTCGTTGATAATTCTTGGGGTTGTAATCCAAATCGAATAACCCTTTTTGTCTCCACAAATGAACGCTTTGTAACTGTGTATTTGGTTGTCGGTGATAAACCTCTTCTTGAACTGGTTTAGCAAGTTCTACAAGCTCTTTCTCGACCCGTTCGGACACCTCAACACTAACAACATTATCATTCCTATCAAGGACTACTGATATATCGGTAGTATTTCTATCTTTGTCCATAATAGTAATCCGTTAACCTTTTAAGCTTTAATAGGTCGCTGGCAACACGGCTAATCAGCTCGTCGTCTTTAATATCAACCCCGTATTCAAGCAATACTGAAAGCATTTTCACCAACTCCACCACCTTAATATCCTTATCATTGAAAAAGGTTTTAATATCCTTTGCTAGCTCTTTATTTTTTAACCGTTTTAATAAATTAGGGTCTTGTATTGGTAGTGTAATTCTTTTTTGGGGTTTAGGAATTAAACCAAGAGTGTTTAGTAGCTTGTTAAGTTCTGTATTAGTTTTATTCAGCTCACTAAAATGGTTAGTGAATTGTTTAGGTTGTTTTGTTCCATATACAGATTCAGTAAATGTATCTTGAAATTTGTTAAATGTATTATTAGCAGGTACGAGGGCGTTGTTAATCCTAATAGCCCAACCCTTGCTAATATAGTGTAAAGCCTTACTATTTGGTAAATCATAAACTTCATCTTGACGGTAGATATTTATTACTTCGTCATCCTTTTTATTCTTCACGGTCATATTCATTCTAATCTTCATAGTAGCCCTCCTTTCACTAGCTCGTTAACGTGATAGTTTGAACGCTCTACAAGGTTTATTACCTTTTTATATTGTCTTGTAAGACGCCCATTGTAGTACTTTAATTTGACGCAAGATAAGGTCTCGCTAATCTTTTTATCTAAAAGCAAACTCTCAAAAAGGCTATACATTTTGTACCGTCTATTTTTATTTCTTGAATCATAAGATAAGTTAAAACAATTTCTACAGCCAAAATAATCACCAACCAGGTATAAAACACCCATCCGTCTGCCACAGTGTTTACTTGTGGTTTTGTCTACAAGTGGACAAACAAACCAAAACCTTTTGCCCCCGTAATTACAGTCGGTTGTAGTTAAGTAGACCTTATAATCAAAGTCTTTTTTACTATCGTCGTTATAGGTTCTGGTGTAGTTTAAATTTACGTATTGGTCTTCTTGACAAGTATTAACGGTAATCCCAATGTTATTTTTAATTCCCGAGGAAGAAGTCCAAGTTATTGTGCCACCCCTTATCATACCCTTATTCAAATAATCCCAACTTTTAAGGTTGTTTATATTGATTTGGCGGCAGTCTTCAACAGTGGTTTTAGAGTCATAGTAGTATCTACCCATACACATACCCCCGATATTTGCCGAAATCATTAGACTTTAGTTGCTGTGCAACCATATACGATATACACACACCATTCAAATTATTGCGAAACGAACCCATTTTTATCGCTTTCATTGACGTCAATATCTATTGCCATTGGCGGCTTAACATCTTTACCGCTTCGACTTCCCTGTATTCGTTCCAATTCGTGCATTGCTTTATACATTGCCCGCTCTAGTGTGTTTTCATACCTGTTAAGTTTTTCAATTATGTTGTTGTTTATCATTGCAGTGTAAGACTCATTGGTTTTATCTGTATTCGACTTCCACCCACCCAGAAAATCTGACAAGTCTTCTTTTTGACTCTTTACCCTTTCAAAGTCCATTAAAGACGTTTCAATTTTACCTGCTCGTTTTAATCTCCAAATACAAGATACAATTCTATCTACTAATATATTTTCAATTTCATTTAGCGGTTTATATTGTCGCCATATACTTCGACTCATTTGGGCGAAATTAGCTTCGCTTTCTCCAATAAGTAAGATATCCTCACTTAACAGACCGTGCTTTATAGCATTGAGTTTGCTTACAGCCTTACCCTTATCAGTTTTAACACCACCTAACTTGGCATTTGTTCTGTTAGCCTCTAGTTGTTTTTCTGTAACACCCGTCATAGTTTACTCCTTAAAGAACCTATTTATCGCCTCTTGAACGACCTCATAGTCCTTTTTATCTGATTCCAACGCCCGACGTTTAATCTCTTTAATAGTTTCAGCCCTTAAATGAGTTGTATACTTGTCCACAAGTGGTTTTGTGGTTTTGTGGTTTTGTATACTTGTGGACTTAACCACTTGTGGTTTAGTGGTTTTAACTACTTGTCTACTATTATCTTGTTTAACAGATTGTGGTTTTGTGGGTTTATCCGTTTGTGGACTTATAGTTTTGTCCACTTGTGGTTTTGTATACAAATTGGCTGGCTCGACAGCTTCCCGTAATAGGGGACTGCGGCTCGCCATCATATCGCTAAGTTTGTTTTTTTTGGTCATAATAATCCCTCCGCTAATTTCTTGTATGCAATTGAACCCGAATGTAATGGGTCATAAATAACAATTGGAACTCCTGCCAGGTTAGCCTCGGAGTGTTTGACGCTATAATCAATTTCTATCGGTAATAATAAGTCAGGGTAAAGCTGTCTTACCTGGTCAATAACTGACCGTCCAATGTTTGTTCTAGGGTTGACCATTGTCGGTAAGATACCAATAATTTGTAAGTTAGGGTTTAGACCATTTTTAACCTGTTTAATCTGTTCTAGGGCTTGTGATAAGCCCTGTAAAGCTAAGAAATGAGCTTGTAGGGGAATCAACACCGAATCGGAAGCGGCTAAAGCATTTACTGTGAGATAGCCTTCGGACGGGGGAGTGTCAATAACTATAAAGTCATACAGGGGGTCTAGGGGTTCAAGGAGAGATTTTAACAAACCGACTTGGGTTGCTTTCATTCCAGCTTCCGTTTGAGACAACTCGGGGTGGGAGGGGAGTATATGCAGTCCAAAATTGGTTTGGTAAACGGCGTCCAATGGTTTGATATTTATATCAGTAAAAAGGTGGTTAATATGACGTGATAGGGAAGCGGGGTCAATGCCGACCGACAAGGTGGCATTGGCTTGTGAGTCTAGGTCAATTAACAAAGTTTTTTTACCAAGCTGGTGCAATGCCGTCGCTAGGTTAATAGCCGTTGTTGTTTTACCGCTTCCGCCCTTACGCAATGTTACTGCAATCTTGTTAGCCATTACGACCCTTCTCCGACTTGTTGTTTAATTTCAGCCAAAGTCAGCCGTTTTTCTGATTGTAAGCGTCTAATTTCTTTGACACGGTCAATCATAGACGGGTCGTAAAGCCAGTAGCCGCCTGCGGTGTAGTTAGTAATTGTTAGTAAACCTTCCTGCGTCCAATACCTAATTGTTGGGACAGTTTCTCTAGTTTCTTTGGCTAGTTCACCAATTTTTAACAAATCGCCCTCCTTGCCCATTTCCTCTTTAGAAGAATCTTTAGGTTCAACGGCATTAAGGTAGACATCAAGTGACCGAGCAACTGCCTTATAGATAACTCGGTAATAATCGTCTAGCTGACCTTTTCTTTGCCCTTTTTCTACGGCGTTTATGTATTCCAGTCGGTCTTCGGCTTTGATAATGGCGGGCGGGAAGCCTTCTTGCATAAGTAATAAGTTCATAAGAATACGAGCCGTTCTGCCGTTGCCGTCAACAAACGGGTGAATTGATACCAACTTGAAGTGAGCGTCAGCCGCAACTTTAATTGGGTGGTCACTATTTTTGTTTTGTAACCACTCAAAGAACCCGTCCATTAGTTCTGGCACTTTTTCTGGGTTCGGGAAGGAATGGGTTGTGCCTTGCACACTTATGACTACATTTCTGTATTTACCAGCATTTGTGTCATCAATCTTTTTGAGAATCAAGCTATGAATATCTAAAATGTCACGCTTAGTTATATCTTTGTGTGATTTATCTACCAGACCTGTAATGAAATCGAGTGCCTCGACGTGGTTAATCGCTTCTAAATGCTCAACAACGCTTTTACCCTTAACGGTAATACCTTTTTCAACCACAAGGGCAGTCTCGCTACGAGTTAAGGTATTGCCCTCAATAGCATTAGACGTATAAGTTAATTCAATCCGAAACCACTCATTAAGGTTTTTAACCAATTCGGGTGGTAATGGTCGAAAATGGTCGAGCTGTGCTTTAAGCCCATCAGCCCGATTCAAAATGTCTTTTAATTTGTTTGGTGTGTCCATTTTAATTACCTCTAATTATCCAACTTCCTGTAATTATAGTTATCGGAAGTTGATACTCTTTTTTATAGTGCCGAAAAACTCGAATTATTTTCAAAGATTTTCCATAAGACCGTAAGTTTTGGCAAGTTCTAGCGTTTGTAAGTTTCATTAAAAACTAACTCCACTAAATGTTTCGTAATATCTTGGTAAATCCTGTTTACGCTTAACACTATCGTTATAGACTTGTAACATTTCTAAACTGCGGTGTCGGGTATATTGAGCGACTTCTAACAAATCGCCTTTATACGTCTTGATTAGCTTGGTTGTAAAGTAATGACGAAATCCGTGTGTCGTTTTATCAATACCCAACTCACTAAGTGCCACATTTACTATGTCTCGTATTGTTCGGGTAGTTAACCGCTTATTTCTATTGTTGTTACTACGGCTAACAAACAAAGCCCCATCTTTCACTTTGTTTAATTGAACATATTCTTTTAATGCCTTAACCGTTTCTGGGTGAAGGTCAATCGCTTCTTTGTCGTCACGACCCTTACCTAATACAAAAGCTGTTTTACTTACCAAGTCGAGGTCTTTAACATCTAATCGAATTACCTCAACCTGTCTTAATCCTTGTAGGGCTAGAAGGCTAAGTATCGCCTTTAAGCGGGTGTTTTCTTGGGTAACGGGCAAACGGCTCATCTTACCTGTCAAAAGTCCTATTTCGTCATCAGTTAGCCCGTCCTTCTTATGTTTCTTATTTTGGCTAAACGACTTAATGTTTTGAGTAATATCCACTGGTAATCTTCCCTGTCGGTTAAGCTCCTTTAAGAGAACACGAGCGGTCGCAAGATATTTGTTTTTAGTGCTGACCGAAATATCGGGTCTGTCAGCTAATTGTCTCTTAAACTCTAAATAGCTATTGTGGTTAAATCCATTCTCTTTAATATAACCAATAAACAACCCTATTCGGGCAACATAATCAGCTCTAGTCGTCTCGCTCACGTCTAACAGGTTAAATAGTTGACTAATTTGACTGGTTTCTAGGTTGATAGGGGTGGCTAGTGACTGTTCCATATCTTCCTCCTTATGTATGAAGTATAAAGTGTCACTTCACACTTGTCAATACCCTGCTCTCAATAAGAGGGTTAGAACCGTTTTACAGCCGATAAGAAACGGTTATGTTACTAGGTATAGTCACCCTTATAACTACCGTATAGCAACCGTAAACTATCAAATCGTCACTGTTAACCACTGTTAATACTTAAAATGACTGATTTTTACCCACTTGTTTTGCACATTGCTTAGGTTTCTTTTCATCGTACAGGAATACCATTGCTATTTATCGCTTTTTATCTGTTTTTGAAAATAATCTCGTGCGTCTTTATATAGTGCCGAAAAACTATCTATAAAAACCACCATTTTCCACCTTTTTTAATGTGTAGAATATGTCGAATCTAAATACACACTACAGTTAGAAGGTTTACAGAATAGAGCAATGTAATAATGTAACCATATGTAGCCGTAGGTGGCCACTAAATACGTGATTATTTGTGATTACTTTCTTAAGTATTAGAACAAATCCACATTATGTAGTTTATTTATTGCTACTTTCTCAACCTTACCAATCATTGAAGGGCTTACATTAAATTCATTGCCTATCTCTACCAAGGTATGAACAGTGTAACCATCAAGACCATAATGCATTTTGAGTATCTTTTGTTCACGAGGTTCTAAGAATTTGAATAGTGGCAAAGACGTTGCAACAAAGTCAGAGTTAGGCAACTTATAGTATTGGTTTTTCTTCATATAATTTATGGTAACAAACTGTTGACCATCAATACAGTATATGCTAGTGTCAAAACACGCACATTGTGGCGAATAAAGGAGAATCAGTCTCTTTTATTTTTTATTATAAGGAGTAATTACGTATGCATAAATACGGTTATGTCTTCCAAGAATTACCAATTCACCAAATTCAGCGTGACCCAGACCAACCACGTCGTGACACCGAATCAGACCTCAATCGACTATTAGTCTCGATTAGACAATATGGGATTGAACAACCAATTACAGTAAGCGAGCATATAGACGGGCGGTTCATTATCATTGACGGACACCGTCGTTATAACTGTGCCGATAAGCTCAATTACGAGAAAGTGCCTTGTCGCGTTTACCCAAAGCTACAACCAGGAGAGTTTGAAACCCGTCGATTTGAAGCACAAAATAACCGTCGTGCCTGGAGACCACTTGAACGTTCTGACGCCCTAGAAAGAATTAAGTCGGCAATGGGCTTTGGAACAAACAAGCAATTGGCTGACCATCTAGGAATGACAGAAACATTAGTTGGTAATTCATTACAGCTTCGAAAGCAGAAAATGGGCTATATCGAGTTAATGGAGAAACACAACCTTAATGAAAGCCATCGACTAGAGTTTGTTAGATTAAAACCTAAAATTAGGAAGATTAAAGACTTCGAGGCTGACGAAATTATTATCAACCTGTTTGAGCGTGTTCAACATAAGGTTATTCGTAGCTCGCGTGACTTTCGTAAGCTGGGCAGAATCTTTTTAAGAGCCACCGCCAACGAACAAGAGCTTTATAACTACCTTTCCGACCCTGATATGACAGTTAGTGAGTTAGAACAACGCACACTTCAGTCGGGATTTTCTCTTCACATTGAACAGGTAATTCAAAAAATTGCCTCTAAAAGAAAAGAAGGTGTGGCGTTTAGTTCGCAGGAAAGAGCCTTCTTAGAACAGTTAAGAGACTTGCTCAACAAAGTCTTATAAGGATTGTATGCTCTTCCAAAAGAATGAACGCAAAAAGGCTGTCTCTTACTACCGTCATTCCGCAGAAGATAAACAAGAAAATTCGGTGCTTATCCAGCGGGAGAAAGCAGAACAATTCGCAAGACAATATCAAATCGACATCATACACGAGGAAGCAGACGAAGGTAAAAGTGGATTAAACGCTAATAGACCTGGTTTCGATAAACTCATAAATCATTATGTATTAAGCCCAGAAGCACCTGACTTTAATTATATTCTTGTTTACGATGTATCTCGCTGGGGACGATTTCAAGACCCTGACGAAGCCGCTTACTATGAAATGCTATGTAAGAAACGTGGTAAAAAGGTTATCTACATTTCGCGTGGGTTTCCAAGAGAAGAAGAACGGCTTCTAACGACCTTACAGACACCTATTGAACGCTATATGGCGGCCGAATATAGCCGACAATTAAGCGAGAAGGTGTTTAACGGGTGTGTGAAAGTCTCTCAACAAGGTTATTCTGCGGGTGGAACCGCACCATATGGAATGGTTAGACTATTACTCGACGAGAATAAGAAACCTCTTTATCCATTAAAGAGAGGTGAACATAAGGCCATTGATAATCAGCGGGTTACATTTGCACCTGCTAATGACGAAACAAGCGATACGGTTAGGGAAATCTTCCGATTGCTTGTAAAAGATTGGTATACACCCAATGAAATTGCCGAGTACCTCAATCAAAAAGGAATACTTTCTGCTAATGGATTCAAATGGACTCGAGATAAAATAATACGAATTCTGACAAACGAAACCTATATAGGAACAAGAATCTATAACAAAACCTGGCACCGCTTAAAAGAAAAAATGCGTTCTAATCCACGTGAAGAATGGGTTATTACTCCCAATGCATTTGACGCTGTAATAGACCAAGAAACCTTTCGAAAAGCCCAGGAGAATCTATATTGGCTTATGCCTTCTAAATGGAAACGTGGAATATACAGATTGCAAAGAACCCAAAAGATAATACAGCAACACGTTGAGGGTGCTTTGAAAGAACATATCGACTTCAATAGTGACTCTATATGGGAAACTATACGCAACCTACCAGTTGTTTTAGGCGTAACCTTTTATCGTGAATCCGTCCCATATTGGTGCTTCTATATTTCGGAATCAATGAGACAGTTTGACGAGGTAATTGGAGTTGCGGTGGATTTATATCGACACAGCCCGATAGATAAGTTTTTCTTAGTTCAAACAACCAAGTTTACTATGACAAATTATTTAGTCATATCGGCTAAAGACATTGAGAAAGAGAATAATTTAATTGACCCTAAAAATATCGAGAGTGAACTTCTAAGGTTATGTGGAAAAATGTCGGACGATAAAAGTGTGGTTACTTCTTAACTACATCAAGTTTGGTTAAACTTTTTTCTAATACCAAAGCAATACCGTAAAACAATACACTCGAAAACGCGGTCATTATTAAAACGTTACTGTCTACAGCTAGATTTGTGAGCGTATAGTATGCGAATAAACCAAACAACACCGTGGCAATACTAATTGAAATAAGTTTCATTCTTAGTTCCTTTCGCACATTATATTCAACCTACAATTAAAATCAACTTTCGATTGCCCGTTATCGGCCGTGTTATCGGGTGAAGTAATTCTCTAAAAAGTCATCATTTGTCACTATTTATCACGGTTGCAAATGTCGAAATATCGCCTGTTATCGCCTGTATTATCAGGCACAAGTAACCTGCTCTGTAGTTACTCAATTAGTGGACTTTTATAGTATAATTAGTATGGGTGGGAGGAGTAATGCCACTAAAAGATATGAAAAAGTTAATTAATTCTATTGCTTTTGATAACCTAGTCAGCAAGCTAATGTACGAGGACACGCTAACAGACAAAGAGCAAAAGAAGCTGGACTTACTAAGTAAGAAACTAGGTATTAGCGTTGACGATAGCATTAAAGACAGAACTAAAGACACAAATCCCGTAAGGGGTTAAAGTCCTTTGAAGAACTCGCAAATATCAACTTCTAGTGCGTTTGCTAAACGCCAAACGGTATGTGCTGTTGGTGTATTAACACCTTGCTCAAAATTACCTATCACGTTACGTGAGTAACCAGCTTTATAGGCTAGTTGTTCTTGTGTTATTTTCTTCGACTTTCGTAAATCACGCAGTCTTTTAGCTATTCTCTTACCAAATGCTCTCTTCTCTTCCAAGAGTTTAGGTTTAGATAATACTGAAAAATTTGGTTTCACTAATCTATTACAGGACAATGTCCACGTTTACTCTACCAAGTATTCGTGGACTTTTATGGTTAAATGTAGTATATTTTGTTTTAGCTTCCAGGGAGGGAAGCTTTATTTATGCAACAGAAATCAAAATTAGCTATTATTGGTCTCGGCTATGTCGGACTCCCACTAGCTTTATTGGCTGATAGAAAAGGTTATGAGGTCATTGGGGTTGATACCGACCAAGAGAAAGTTAAGCTCCTCTTAAATAAAAAGTCGCCTGTATTAGACGATAGCCTAGAAAAACAGTTAATAAAATCTCATATCAAGTTCTTTACCGAACCCAGCCAAATAAGAGAAGTTGAGACTATTATTATTTGTGTCCCTACGCCTGTTTTAGATAACTATCTGCCCAACCTTGAACCACTTAAATCTGCTTGTTCAGAAGTTGCTAAATACTTACAAAAGGGTCAGCTTGTAATCATTGAATCAACCGTTAATCCCGCTGTGTGCGAAGAGGTGGTATTGCCTATTTTAGAAGAGACAGGTTTAAAAGGTGGTGGTGATTTTTACCTTGCCCATTGTCCAGAGAGAATCAATCCAGCAGATAAGAAATGGACTGTCGAGAATATCAATCGGGTTGTTGGTGGATTAGAAGCTACTAGCCTTCAAAAAGCTACAAATATCTACAAAAACCTGTTAAATGCCGAGGTAAAACAAATGGGTTCTCTTAAAGAGGCGGAGGCAGTTAAAGTAGTAGAAAATGCTTTTCGGGATATTAACATTGCTTTTGTAAATGAACTAGCCATATCTTTTTCTCATTTAGGAATTGATATTGTAAATGTTATTGACGGGGCTTCGACTAAACCTTTTGCTTTTATGGCTCATTACCCAGGCTGTGGTGTCGGGGGTCATTGCATACCTGTTGACCCATATTATTTAATTGAATATGCCAAAACTAAAGGTTTTAGTCATCGATTTTTATCACTTGCCCGAGAGATAAACAACTTTATGCCCGACTTTACCGTCGGGTTGATTCTCCAGAAGTTGAAAGAACTCGATATACCAGTCGGCTCGGCTAAAGTTGCCGTTTTGGGATTAGCTTATAAAGCACAAACTGACGATTGTAGAGAGTCGCCATCGTTTGAAGTAATTAGCCTTTTAAAGGGCTTGGGTGTAACAGTTAGCACCTACGACCCCTTTGTGGTTGATAAATCCTCTCACACCGCCTTAGAAGCGGTGTTAGACGGGTCTGATATTGTGGTCGTCGCTACCGCACACGACTTATTTAAAACTTTGACTCCAGCTTTACTAGAAAAACATCGGGTTAAGGGTGTGGTAGACGGACGAAACTGCTTGGCTAAAGAGAAGTTTGTTAGCTCTAGTGTCCTATATACAGGTATTGGAAGATAATTAGCGGGTTATCCAACTCTTGTTCTTGACTGTAAATAAAGCATAAATAAACTGCCAGTATAAAAAGACCTCGTAGAAAAACATATAGATAAATAGTCCAAGTATCTTATCCCTTGCATAAAATAGAACTGGCATATAACGAATAAACATAAAGGTTACCCAAGACGGCAAAATAACTAATATAAAAAACGAGGGGTCGGCAAATATAGTTGCTATCAGGGCGAGCATTAAACCAAACGCAAAAAATGGAATTGTTAAGTCCCATAGGAGTATTTGTAAAAACAGAAGTGGTTTATTTCTCCACGCGTATGTCAGTGTAAAGAGGGACTCTCTAATGTAGCCCCGTTTCCACCTTTGTTGTTGTTTTAGAAAGCCTCTGACCGTTGAAGGTGTTTCGGTATAGCTTATAGCTTTAGGGTTATAGACAACAAAGTAATTACTGCGTAAGACCAAGTTAGTTAAATGTCTGTCCTCTGAATGAGTGCACCTTTCGCCTAGAAATTCTTGATTGACGAACTCGTCAATTATTCCTGTAATAATGCTTGTTTTGTATGCGGCTAAGCAACCACTGCAACATACAACCATACCAATGGACGATTGTGCCCTTTTGTAGATATTTAAACCAATCCAGTAATAAGAACCAATCATACGAGTTAGCCAGTTTTCTTTTTCATTGAGCAATTGAACATCTCCTGTTGACGCTCCGATTCTAGGGTTCTTCAGGGGCTCAACTACCCGAATAAGTGCCTCTTTATCTAAAACTGTATCCGAGTCTATTGTTACGATAAATTCACTGTCTTGGATAAGGTTCTTTATAGCGTGGTGAAGAGCGTGTCTTTTTCCTTTATTTCGGTCAAAGATATGCACCGTTATATCGGGTAAATGGGCTAGTTCTTTTATGTAAATCTTATTTTCGTTGGTTGAGCCGTCGTCAACGATAATAATATGTTTATTGCCGCTTGCCGCTATCACTGATTCAATAGACCTTTTAAATAGACTAAGCGATTCATTGAAACAAGGAACTATAACTGCAATCTTTTCATTGTTGTAAGTCGGGTAAACAGTCTTTTTGTGGTCGTCTAAAAAAAGCAAAATAAATATAAACCAAGTGTAAAATAACAGACTTGTAAGATAAATTTTGCTGTATATGTCCCAAACCCTTTCACCGTAAGTAGTAAGTTGTGAAACAAATACTGCTAAAGAAATAAATGGTAAAACAAATAAGAGGGCGTATAGAAATTTTAGAACCTTACTGTTTTGCATAATCTATAACACCCTCTTGTTTAAAAGAGACAAGTTATTTAGCTGATATGAGCACCAAATAGAACATAAAGTATTTTGTTAAACTTAATTACTCGGCAACGAACACCTCCGTTTGTGTCCTCAATAATCTCGTCAAGGTCGTGGCGGCTTAATTGCTCGTCGCTTACCTTTACAACCGATACATTGCCTGACGATAGAGGTAGTGTTTCTAACGAGGTGTCATAAAGCTGTGAAATGCCTTGGTATTGCTGTGAATCTAAGCTGCAAATCCAGTTACGGTCATAATATCGTGCGAATTTCTTTAAAAATCGATTATAACGTCTTTGTTCTGGTGTTTCTTTTACAACTATAAACTTATTACTACTTTTAAGTTCTTCATCTTTTTGTATTGTCTCGGCGAGTGCGATATTTGTTGAGTGACCTGTAATATAACTCAAAGTATTAACAGTAAATGCTAACAAAAGAGAAAACATTATCAACCATCTGACATACTTTTTAAATCCCATATAACCTCTTTATTTGACTTTCTCCCACTCCTGAATACTCCACGATTACTTGTTATTTCTTATTACACTATCGCTTGAAAGTATATTTTTGTCAAATAAGAGGATTGTAGACTGCTTTATTGCAGAATGTTTCTACTAGAAAATGCTTTTTGCGGTATTGTATAAGTCTCCAAATTGTTCTTCTTGTCCTACTTCATAATATCTATAAGCACCGAAGTATTTTAGAGCTAAACCACCATATCCTGTATTCCTTCCTTTTAAGATATTAAGGTAAATTGGATAGGCGGTGTTTGGGTCTTTCGTATCTGATTTTAGTTGCTCTTCCAGTTTTTGGAGCTCATCGGGTAAGGCTTTTTTGTCCCTTTTAATTTGGTTTAATGCCTCTTGCCCACCAATTAGTTCAATGACGGTTGTCGGTTTATGAACAAATGCAACTGACCCCATAACTGAGGCATATCCCCCACCATCTTTAACTCCGACTTTGTTCTTTTGAGCAATGGCTAATATAGTTGCCCCAGTCGATTGTTGTAATTCAACAATTCTTTGTGCTGTTTGGGCTTCCGCCTGGGTTTGATTTGCCTCTATTGGCACAATGTCTTGAATAGAGTCAAATACCGCTAGAATGCGTTCTGTTCCGTGCTTCTTTTGCAAGTTGATAATCTGTGCTTTTATGTCCAATAAATCAGGTGTATGCCCTTGTGAAGCGTCTACAACATAGAATCTATCGGCTAGTCCTTTTAATGATTTAGTCGCCAGCTCTAATGACTTAATTTTTTCGGGTGCTGAGTCCTTTGAGTTACCCTTAAGCTCAATATCCCCTCTAAATAGGTGTTTACTTCTATTCTGGACTACCATAGTCAATAAATCCCGTTGGCTCATTTCAAAACTATAATAGATAACAGGTATCTTCTCTATTTCTGCCACACCTAAAGCTAGCTGAATAGCAAGTGTGCTTTTACCCACACCACTCATACCAGCCATTAAAACAAATCTATTTAGCCCGCCAATAAGTTCATCAAACTGGGTTAAACCAGACTCTAAACCTTCAAACCTTCTCTTACCGTCACCTAAAGACTTAATGTATGAAGGTAATTGTTCAGCTAAAGTGATAGGAATTGTGTTGGCTCTGTCGAGAGCTTGTGAAGTATTATCACCCTTGTTAAAGTCAATTAACTTAGAAATTAAGAGTTCTTGCCTCTGTTCTTCTGTTAAAAGATTACCCAACTCCTCGATTTTCAGTTTCTGCACCGCCCGTTTAACATCATATTTCGTCAATTCGCCAGCCATCGCTGCCCTCCTTCGCCTTTTTTCAAACTTAAACGTTGCGAGTGTGCGTCGCAAGAAAGCACACGCACGCTATAATTAAGTTAATATAACTTATATAGCTAATACTTCCTTTAACAGGTTAAATGTATAACTAGGGTGTAACGTTTCACTAACTAGGGCGTAACAAAACTATAACTAGGGTGTAACACTTTACTAACTAGGGTGTAACAACTTTTTTATTTATATCTCTTACCTGTAATCTCAAGACAACTATAACTAGGGTGTAACAAAATTACTCAAAAGTAAGTTTTTCTAGTTGTTCTTTGTTTGGTTTTATTTCTTGTGATAATAGTTTCTCAATAGCGTCTGGCGAGCATTCTAACCAAGTAGTAAGTTCTGTTAATGTTTGTGATTTCCTCATAGCCCTCAATCGTTTTAAGTATTCAGGCGTCGACACTTTAGGTGTTTTATTAGTTGGTTTAACCTTTGCAATAAGTGCTTTTTGTATGTTTTCTGGTGGGTAAATATAAATCTTTGCTTTATTATCGGTTGGTATTTTATGGCTACTATCAACCTCAACATTCCATTCACCAATTATATTAAGTTCCTGCAACCGATTTAATGCCTGTTCTAACTGTTCAGAGGCCTTACTGGGGTTAGTTTTATCGGTTTGAGTATACTTGGCTTGCTCGATTAAGAAACCCCTGTCAGGCTTCAATGGGTTGCCTTCTATGGTTATATCTTGGTTCTGGCTAAACCTTCCCATTAGATAACTGGCTAAAAATACTCTATTACTTTCATTTTCAGCGTTTAGTTTGAAAAAACCTTTTTCTAAGACGTCGCCCCTAAATTGATTCTTGTTTTGTATGGTTGGTAAAAGTTCACCAATGACACGCTTAATATAGGTTTTATTACCCATTTTATCGGTCGCCCATAACACACCTTGTAAATCTAACAGACGATAAAATTGTTCAAAGACTTCATTGGCCTTTACCTTATTAACCCGTCCCCTATCGTCAGTCCAAGTAGGTGCGTTCCTTCTTAAATCCGTTCGGCTCGCCAATAAAATACTTTGGCTAAAACTTTTGATTCGACTCTGTCGGGGTCTTTTACCCGCAGAAATTCCTGTGTCTTTAATAATATCGGTTATTCTATCGTTTAACCTAAAACTTCCCTTGCGGACTGCTCTGGCGAATAAAGCGTAGGTATCTTGTAGAAACCTAGCACTTTTAATATCTTGTAGGTTGCTTGTCACTTCCGAATCGTGACTTTTGCTTACTTGTGACGACCAACCTCTGTTTGGTTCAATTCTTAATCCCCTATCTCCCCTTTCAAACTTCAAGTGAGAACCACCACTTTGTTGGCGTTTCTTTTCTTCTAATTCAATTTCTTTGATATCAATTTCCTTAACAACGTCGAGCGATTCTTTTACTGCTTGTTGAATACCGAAAATGTCAGGGTCTTCAAGGTTTACATTAGGGAATAAATTAGGCGTGCCACCAGCATTAGATATTTGTTCAAGGTCTTTTTCTACACGGTCAGAAATCTCAACGCTGATTACCTCGTCATTTTTACCCAAAACAACATTCATATTTACGGTATTCTTATCATTTTTCTTCATAGAAGTAATCTGTTAATCGCTTTAAGGTTAGTAAGTCATTCGCAACCCTCGAAATCAAACTGTCGTCTTTAATATCTACACCATAATCGAGCAACATAGAGAGCATTCTAACCAAATCTTTTACTTGAATATCTTTATTGTTAAAAAACATCCGAATATCCTTAGCCATTTGTTTATTTTTCAATCTTTTTACAGTGGCGGGGTCTTGAACAGGAAGTGTAATTTTAGGTTGTGGGTTCGGAGTTAAACCAAGAGTTTTTAATAGTTTACTTACTTCCTCACCGTGTTTAGAGTATTGAGTTCCATAATAATTACTCGGCGTTAAATTGATTAAAGCATTAGTAGCATTGTTTAATTCTTGGTTGCGTAGAAATTTTAGTGATTTTCGTGGCATATTTTCAGATTGTGGTCGTCTGGTAAGTAACTTTAACGCTGGGATTGCCCACCCTTTACTAATGTAATCTCGTGCTTTAATTTCTGGGACGTCATAAGATTTTCCGTTTTCATATAAGGGAATCTTAGTGCCATTATCTAACCTGCGACTGACGCCAGTCTTGAAGGTAATTTTCATATCAATCCTGCTTTCCTCAAATAGTATCTACCCATAAACATACCCCCGATATTTGCCGAAATCATTAGGCGTTATTTGCTCTCCAACCATATAAGATATACACATTGTTAGCAATTTATTGCGAAACGAACCCATTTTTATCGCTTTCATTGACGTCTATATCAATTGCCAGTGGTGGTTTAACGTCTTTACCGCTTCGGCTTCCCTGTATACGCTCCAATTCGTGCATTGCTTTATACATTGCCCGCTCTAGTGAACCTTCATACCTGTTTAACCTCTCAATTCCAGCGTTATCTATCATAGCCATCATTGCTTCATTATTCTTATCGGTATTTTTTTTCCACTCATAAGGGTTATCAAAAAAATTACCTTTTAACATTTTGGCTTTTTCAAAATCCATTAAAGAAGTTTCAATCTTGACTGCTCGATTTAATCTCCAAATATAAGATACAATTTTACTTACCAAGAATTCTTCAATTGCACCTTGTGGTTTATATTGTCGCAAAATACTTTGTCTTAATTGTGCTATACCTGATTCGCTCTCACCTTGTAGCAAGATTCCTTCGCTTAATAAGCCGTGCTTAATTGCATTTAATTTACTAACAGCCTTGCCCTTATCAGTTTTAACGCCACCTAATTTGGCATTGTTTCTATTTGCTTTTAATTGTTTCTCTGTTACTCCAGTCATTGGTTACTCCTTAAAGAACCTATCTATCGCCTCTTGGACGACCTCGTAGTCTTTTTTATCTGATTCTAACGCCCGTCGCTTAATCTCTTTAATAGTTTCTGCTCTTAAATGAGTTGTATATTTGTCCACAAGTGGTTTTGTGGTTTTGTGGTTTTGTCCACTTGTGGACTTAACCACTTGTGGTTTAGTGGTTTTAACTACTTGTCCACTTTTATCTTGTATAACAGGTTGTGGTTTTGTAGGCAAAACTACTTGTGGGTTAGTGGGTTTAACCGTTTGTGGACTTGTGGTTTTATCTTTTTGTATACTAGTGGTTTTGACCACTTGTGGTTTTGTATACAAATTGGCAGGCTCGACAACCTCCCGTAAAAGGGGACTTCGACTCGCCATCATATCGCTAAGTTTGTTTTTCTTGGTCATAATAATCCCTCCGCTAATTTCTTGTATGCAATTGAACCCGAATGTAACGGGTCATAAAGAACAATAGGAACTCCTGCCAGGTTAGCCTCGGAGTGTTTGACGCTATAATCAATTTCAATAGGTAATAGAAGGTCGGGGTAGAGTTGTCTTACCTGGTCGATAACTGACCGTCCAATGTTTGTTCTAGGGTTGACCATTGTCGGTAAGATACCAATAATTTGTAAGTTAGGGTTTAGACCATTTTTAACCTGTTTAATCTGTTCTAGGGCTTGTGACAATCCTTGTAAAGCTAAGAAATGAGCTTGTAGGGGAATCAAAACCGAATCGGAAGCCGCTAATGCATTTACTGTGAGATAGCCCTCGGACGGGGGAGTGTCAATAACTATAAAATCATAAAGAGGGTCTAACGGTTCAAGGAGTGACTTTAGTAACCCGACTTGGGTTGCTTTCATACCAGCCTCCGTTTGCGACAGTTCGGGGTGGGAGGGGAGTATGTGCAGTCCAAACTTGGTTTGATACACGGCGTCCATTGGTTTGATATTTATATCTGTAAAAAGGTGGTTAATATGTCGGGGTAGGGAAGCGGGGTCAATGCCGACCGACAAGGTGGCATTTGCTTGTGAGTCCAGGTCAATTAACAAAGTTTTTTTACCAAGCTGGTGTAATGCCGTCGCTAGGTTAATAGCCGTTGTTGTTTTACCGCTTCCGCCCTTACGCAAAGTTACTGCAATCTTGTTAGCCATTACGACCTTTCTCCGACTTGCTGTTTAATTTCAGCCAAAGTCAGCCGTTTTTCTGATTGTAAGCGTCTAATTTCTTTTACACGGTTAGTCATAGACGGGTCGTAAAGCCAATAGCCGCCAGCGGTGTAGTTAGTTATTGCTAGCAAACCTTCCTGTGTCCAATACCTTATTGTTGGTACGGTTTCTCTAGTTTCTTTGGCTAGTTCACCAATCTTTAACAAATCGCCCTCCTTGCCCATTTCCTCTTTAGGAGAATCTTTAGGTTCAACGGCATTAAGGTAGACATCAAGTGACCGAGCAACTGCCTTATAAATAACTCGATAATAATCGTCCAGTTGACCTGTTTTTTGGCCTTTTTCTACGGCGTTTATGTATTCCAGTCGGTCTTCGGCTTTGATTACGGCGGGTGGGAAACCTTCTTGCATTAGTAAGAGGTTCATAAGAATACGAGCCGTTCGGCCATTGCCGTCGGCAAACGGGTGAATCGACACCAATTTGAAATGAGCGTCAGCCGCAACCTTAATTGGGTGGTCACTATTTTTGTTTTGTAACCATTCAAAGAACCCGTCCATTAGTTCTGGCACTTTTTCTGGGTTTGGGAAGGAGTGGGTTGTGCCTTGCAC
>MWWK01000018.1_pt1 | contig 21648 bp, 18 predicted proteins | sample 1047241 | NCBI WGS metagenome assembly MWWK01 (sample SAMN06349964, study PRJNA376086) | soil metagenome | isolation source: BG12-3 sample Antarctic (ecotone) soil | place: Antarctica | reverse complement strand
TACAATTTAAAAAGCCATGGCTAGATACTTTATATGCGGTAGCATTCATTGGCGCAATCTTCTTTCTGATAAGAGACGTAAGGAAAACAGGCCATCCCAACAAATAGATTTCTCCAAAAAGTACAATGCCAGACCATATATTAAATTGGTTTGGCATTGTACTTTTTGGAGAAATGTTCTATAACTCAGATTATGTTATGAAATTATTTCGAGGGAGTTAAGGAGGTTAGGGCCGAAGCGGTCTTTAAAAATTATAATCGACAAATCTTAGTATGTTCGTCAATACTTTTTTGAACAGATTATTAACTAGTGTTCTGCTCCTTTCCATAGGTACGTTTAGTGCGTTTTCGCAATCACCTGTAACCCTTGCCACGCGAGAAGCTCAGATAGAACCTCATGCTATTTTACCACAGTATATTAGTGAGCCAGATTCCGTCTATCACTGGGAAGTAATCCAGCGGTCAACTACGGATAAGGGTACTTTCTTTCAGCTATCGCTTGTATCTCAGAAGTGGCGAAACACCCGCTGGAAGCATAGTTTATTCGTATTCTTCCCGGTATCATACTCATCAACGACTGGGTTTTTATCCTTGCAAATGGTGTTTAATCCCGACCAGGCTTATACCGGACTTTTGCAAGCTGCTGAAGCTACAGGTATGCCCTGTTCTATGCTATGTGACGTTCCTAATCAGCCTCTATTTGATGGAAAGCGGGAAGATGAGCTCCTTAATTACACGTTTGAGCGCTATTTGCAAACCGAAGAGGTTACTTGGCCTTTGCTACTTCCAATGGTTAAGGGAACCATTCGAGCGATGGATGCGCTTCAAGCGCTGAGTAAGCAAGATGATTTTCCTATTATTGAGCATTTCATTGTCGCTGGTCACTCCAAACGGGGCCATACTGCATGGCTTACGGCTGCTGTAGACAAGCGTGTAACCGGACTCGTTGTTCAGGGATTCAACACGTTAAATTCGTCAGCCCAGATTCCGCATTACCTGGCTATCTATGGTGAACCCGATCAATCCGCTTTAGCTGCAAAAAAAGTTATCGAGCAAATTAATACACCACGTGGTCAAAATTTGCTCCAGATTGTGGATGCCTATACGTATCGAGACCGGTTAATGCTGCCTAAACTAGTCATCATTGGCACTAACGATGACTATACACCAGTCGATGCGTTGAATTTGTATTGGCCTGGTTTACCGGGTTCTAAATCGGTTCTGTCTTTAACTAATGCTGATCATGTTGGAGCCAACAACGATGCTCGGCTCTTTCCGACGGCCTACGCTTTTATTCAAGCGACAGCGAAAGGGGAAATCCTACCCAATCTGCAAAGCAATCTTGAACAAAAGAAAGGGAGAATTAAGATGATTATTACGGCTGATGAGTCAGCTTTAACGGCTCGTATTTGGCGAGCTCACTCTTTGACTCAAGACTTCCGAGAAGGTCAATGGGTGGCTCAGTCGTTGGTTTTGACTGATGATTCAGTACCTCAAAAAGGGAAGTATTCTAAGCGTTTTGAAGTAGAAATCGATGAACCAGCATCCGGGTATACTACCCTGATTGGTGAAGTCGAATTTAATAAACAAACGAAACATTTCTTGTTATCAACTATACCCTACGTCATAAAGAGCAAATGATTTTTGTTTTATAATCTACGCTATGTTAAGGGGTACCAATCAAAGTTGGTGGGTATTAGCATAAATCATTTAGCCAATACCGAAATATAGTTTTAGTATTACCACCGAATATTGACCATACAGGCAATGGAAAACGGTATTGCTGAAACGAATAACGACAATACAGGGAAGAAAAAGGGCCGACCAGAACGAACCGACAAGGCTGATCCGTGGTCCGTCCGAGTCGACATCGAGACACGCCGGATAATCGCTAAAGCTGCCAGCCGGGAAGATAAAACGCTGGAGGAGTTCTTCGGAACTACCTTACGGGAGTATTGTCAAGAGCTGATTACCAAGCCAAAAAACCAGGCTCTTACCCGTCAGGATGATGTAGACCTCACCAAGTTTGTCAGTGTGGACGATTTCGATCATTTCAAGAAAGAGATCCTGACCGCCATTCAGCAGACACAAAGCCCAAGCCTGTTACAAAGCGTTCAGCGGTTTCTATTCGGTGCAGCAAAGTAAAGCGGGCTAACCGTCTTTGATTAACCGTAAACCTAAAGGCGGCAAATGGTTAAAGTCGTTGTCTGTAGTGTGCAATTCTAAGTCTAAATACAGTGCAGTAGCCGCGATCCATAGATCATTTTTACCCATATTTCGGGCCGATAAACCAGGCGGCAAAGGCTGCCCCTGTAGATCACCTTGACTGTAGGCGTCTACTCGAGCGTAGAAAGTGGTTATCTCACGGACTACCTCGACTACGGGGAAACGCTCAAACAGCCGTTGCATGAATGATACCTTCTGATAGCCCCAATCAGCTTTGAGGGCAAAAGCCTCCAACTCGCCAACAACAATAACCGGGATTACTGCGCGGGCGGGCAACATCTGCTGACGACGGATATGCTCAATAAGCAGATTAGTATCAAAGACCATTAGCGGCAGCTTCTCGTTCCTGTTTTAAGATTTGGTCCATTCGTTGGTTTTCTTCTTCTGTGAAGCCTAAGTCTGGGATCTGAATAGGCTCTTTTTCACAGACTTCATCCAAGAAGCGTTGAACGCCCCAGCGCTTTATGTCGGCTGGTGAATAACTATTCCATTGGCCTCGCTTGAGGGGTGGAATCGGTTCGAGTGGTCTTTTAGTCTCCATCTTTTTTCCCTTTCGTTTCTAAACCAAATACTTTGGCAGTGTAACTCCCTACGTTCTTAACCTTGCCATCAGCGACTTTTACTTGTACGTCATAGAGCTGGCGGGTAACGACCTCGACTGAGTGAGTAGCCAGCACGACGTCGGCCTGATCGGGCCGGAGCCGGAATTGTTTGACCAGCCGCTCGTGCAGGCTCGACAGGGGAGCCGGTTCGGGTTTGGCTTGGTAGAAGACTTCAAACTTGACTTCGACAACGGGTTTACGACCACGGCCAGGGCGGTCGCCGTAGATCGGTTTGTACTTAAATGACAAGTCTGTATGGCCATTAATTTCTTTTGCTGCTACTGCCAATACTCGTGTCTCAAACTTGGTCCATGTCGGATAACTATCCTCTCCCGTCTTCTGATCAATGACGCCGAGCATTGTTTTTAACTCATCCAGGTTACGGTCGAAAGTCTTGTCCTTCATGTTTTTGTACATGCAAAGTAGTTCATAGATCCGTTTCGCGTAAGCCGAATTAAGTGAAATGGCAGCTACCAATTGAATTTTAGTGTAGCGTTGACTTAGGTCAACATAGAAGGGTCGTACTTTCTGTGACAGTTCAAGTTCAATGATACCGGTACCCTTCTTGTATTCGGCTGATGCAAAGAAGCTGGCTTGTAAAAGGTTGCCATTAGGAAGAGTAGTTTGAAATACGCGCCCTACAAGCTTTTCTGTAGCCTTTTTGTACGTCTCAAACTTCAATTCGTCGGAGCCGGTCAAGTTTGCCATTTCTTTTACTGACACTTGGTACATCTTCGTTGGTAGGTCTTCTTTGCGTACCTGAGCGACGACCATGTACAGTATGTTCTTTTCGGCTTCCGTCATTTCATAGCGGGCAACCGTTAACACATTATCCTGCCAAATTTCTACGGGCTTAGACATTTTGAACTGATTTATAAGCAAATATAAAAAAACTCTTTAAAAAAGCGCAAAGTATTTTACGTGTGTCTTTTCTGCCGACCAAACGCGTCTTTATTAAGCAGATTTCACCGACCAAACGCGTCTTTATTAAGCAAGTTTCACCGACCAAACGCGTCTTTATTACCGACCAAACGCGTCTTTATTAAAGTTATCCACAGTGTAAAATTTTGTAAATCAATTAGTTACAACCTCGTTTTTGCCCTTACAAGTGTTTAACAAGTGTATTTGAAAATACACAATCACTTGTCTCGCGTGCGAGCATGTGCGTACACACGCGAGGGAGCGTCATCGGGAAGTGCTTTGATAGGTACGGCTCAGAGAGGTAAAAAGGTAAACTAAAAAATTAGTTGGAAAGGGAAGGAAAAATGACTCGGAAAGAAAAAGCAAAAAACAAGGGCGCGATGCGGAGAAAACAAAGCGCGGAGCGGTCTTTTTAAAAAGCAAGCGGGAATTACGCTGCGCGATAATTCTTGCTTGCTCTACGAGGTCACTGCATTGATAACCAGTTAGTTATTAGTAAAACTTATAATTAGTTAGTAAGCAAAAAGTATATTTTAGGGTAAAAAACCCGTTCTTTAGCATTTAGAAGCATATTTTAGTATATTATTATGCTTAATTATGGAAGCGAAAGCTAATAAGTCCGTGCGGTTCGGCGGTGATACCGATCTGAAATTCAGTAAGTTAAGTGAAAAGTTGGGCCGCAGTAAGCAAGAGCTGTTCGGCCAAATGGTTGATTATTTCTACAAGTCCAAGAAAGATCCGGGCGATCTGAACGACGAATTGCTCAAGAAAGAATTGGGTCAGGGTATCAACCGCATTATCTCCTTCATCAAAACCCAGGAGAAAGAAGCCCTAACGCCGATGATGGCTGATGGGCGCGAGTTGCAGCGGAATTTAACTTTCCTGATGGGGCAGGTCTACCAATTTTTCAACGTAGACCCGAAAAACATTGCCCGTGGTTTTTATCTCGATAGCCAGCGGGAACGTGCCAAGGAGAACACCGATCTTGTCCAAAAACAAGAGGCATTGGAGAAACAACAGAAAGAAATGGTTGTAGAGCTTAAAAAACTGCTCTCAGAGACGCGAACGTATCAAGATGGGGTCAAGGCTCATCGAGAAGGAAAGAACGCCTTAAAAGCCAAATTTAGGGCTATTCTGGATAGCTACATTCAGCAGCGCGAATCCCTGAACACCCTCACGCAAGGCCGAGCGGTGAAGGACTTGCAGGAACAGAGCCGCAGCCAGGTGGAGAACTTGTAATTTTTTCCCCTTTCCAACCCATGCCCCACGTCAACATCACCAGTAGCAGCACCGGCAGCAACGCGGGTAGTTGTGGCCAGCTTGTCGAGTACTTGGAGAAAGAAAACAACCGCCAGGCGGCCCTGCTCAAAGCCGAGCACAAGGCCGAATTGTGGTTCAACCAGCAACGTGAAGACCTACGGCCGCACGAGGTACGCCAGGACATCGATTCCAACACGGCCAAACTCAAACAGCAGGAAGCCAAGTTCTATCTGGTCAACATCAGTCCTTCCCAGAAAGAATTAGCTCACATTGGCAATGACGCCCAGCAGCTCAAAGCGTATGCCCGCACGGTGATGGCCGAGTACGCAGCCAACTTTCAGAAGGGGTTAGGGGCGGATGATGTGAAGTGGTACGGCAAAGTCGAGTATAACCGGGCTTACAAGTGGACTGATCTGGCCGTGCAGCAAGGCCAGAGCCAGCGCGGGGAAGCCAAAGCCGGCCACCAGATGCACGTACAAATCATCGTCAGCCGCAAGGACAGCCACAACCAGAAGTTGTTAAGTCCCATGACAAATCATCGAGGGCAGGGCAAGAGCGAGGCCCACGGCCAGCAGTTTGGCCAGTTTAACCGGGTCGCCTTCAAGGAGCGCAGCGAAGCGGCTTTTGACCGACAGACCAGCTACCGTCGGGAGTTGGAAGAAACATTCCGCTATCAGAACACGATGAGCCACGGTACGACCCAAGAACGGGTGGCCATGACGCTGGAGCTGCATGACACCGAGCGGGACCGCCAGCAGCAGATCGAAGCGAGTTTACGACAGGTCGAGCAGTTGCGCCTGCAACGGGAAGAAGCTCAGAAGTTGGCGTTGGCCGAGGGGCAGAAACAGGCAATCGAGAACGAGCGGAAGCAAACACACGGGTTGAGCCTGGGTATGGGCTAAACAGGTTTTGTTAGGCACAAACCACCCCTAACCATACCTTTTTTTGCCCCGCTGTAAATTGTACTATTCTGAGGGGTGTTTTATAAGCATTCTTATGTTAAGGAAATATTCCTAGATGACGCCCCGCACCGGACGGGTCAGAAAGAGGCCGCTCGCAGCTCCCAAAAGCGGGCCAATCAGCCGGTCTTCTTACCCCTTTTGTAATCTGCCAGAGACTGCATAGATTTACATAACACGGATTATAGAACAAAAACATTATCTGACACAATTAATACCCCAGTATATAAGTATAGATAATAAATCGGAGTGCTATGAGGGTATTAACTTATGTAGTTTGTCTGTTTGTTAGCTGCTTAGCCTGTTCAAGACAACTGAACGTTCCTACACCTCCCACGTTCGATTCACGCTATAGTGTTAATGCACTGCGGAATGACTCCACTTGGTTTGGTAAAGCTTCTGCATCTAAAGGCTATGTTATTAATAACAAACCATGTACGGCTAACCAGTTTGGTGTAGGTTTTCAAACGGATATTCCTCATGACAGAGGATACTACGACCGTAAGGCTGCCATTACCGGCTGTATGGAAAAATGTATGCCTACACAGATCCTAAGCTTTTCTGGCATTCCCTTAGTAATTGGTAAATATACTTTAGCCTCGTTGGCGGCTTGTAAATGGAGTCCTTCAGCATCAGTGTCAAGTTACTACTTACAAGACGGAGGGGACGTTACTGCTGTCGAATTTGAGGGAAAAGAGGGCTGGATTCAATTAACTAAGTATGACTCAGTTAGAGAAGAGGTACAAGGAAGTTTTGAGGTAACTTTAGCAAGTGCGAAAGGTGAAATTATTCATTTCACCAAAGGGACTTTTAAAGCTAAATTGATAGATTATTAAATTGATACTTTACATAATGCCACTTATACAACAGAAAAATGAGGTCCACTTTTACGATTATAGCCGTCATCCTAGGTCTGTCTTTATTTCGACACTTTAACTTTGAAACTCTACAATTTAAAAAGCCATGGCTAGATACTTTATATGCGGTAGCATTCATTGGCGCAATCTTCTTTCTGATAAGAGACGTAAGGAAAACAGGCCATCCCAACAAATAGATTTCTCCAAAAAGTACAATGCCAGACCATATATTAAATTGGTTTGGCATTGTACTTTTTGGAGAAATGTTCTATAACTCAGATTATGTTATGAAATTATTTCGAGGGAGTTAAGGAGGTTAGGGCCGAAGCGGTCTTTAAAAATTATAATCGACAAATCTTAGTATGTTCGTCAATACTTTTTTGAACAGATTATTAACTAGTGTTCTGCTCCTTTCCATAGGTACGTTTAGTGCGTTTTCGCAATCACCTGTAACCCTTGCCACGCGAGAAGCTCAGATAGAACCTCATGCTATTTTACCACAGTATATTAGTGAGCCAGATTCCGTCTATCACTGGGAAGTAATCCAGCGGTCAACTACGGATAAGGGTACTTTCTTTCAGCTATCGCTTGTATCTCAGAAGTGGCGAAACACCCGCTGGAAGCATAGTTTATTCGTATTCTTCCCGGTATCATACTCATCAACGACTGGGTTTTTATCCTTGCAAATGGTGTTTAATCCCGACCAGGCTTATACCGGACTTTTGCAAGCTGCTGAAGCTACAGGTATGCCCTGTTCTATGCTATGTGACGTTCCTAATCAGCCTCTATTTGATGGAAAGCGGGAAGATGAGCTCCTTAATTACACGTTTGAGCGCTATTTGCAAACCGAAGAGGTTACTTGGCCTTTGCTACTTCCAATGGTTAAGGGAACCATTCGAGCGATGGATGCGCTTCAAGCGCTGAGTAAGCAAGATGATTTTCCTATTATTGAGCATTTCATTGTCGCTGGTCACTCCAAACGGGGCCATACTGCATGGCTTACGGCTGCTGTAGACAAGCGTGTAACCGGACTCGTTGTTCAGGGATTCAACACGTTAAATTCGTCAGCCCAGATTCCGCATTACCTGGCTATCTATGGTGAACCCGATCAATCCGCTTTAGCTGCAAAAAAAGTTATCGAGCAAATTAATACACCACGTGGTCAAAATTTGCTCCAGATTGTGGATGCCTATACGTATCGAGACCGGTTAATGCTGCCTAAACTAGTCATCATTGGCACTAACGATGACTATACACCAGTCGATGCGTTGAATTTGTATTGGCCTGGTTTACCGGGTTCTAAATCGGTTCTGTCTTTAACTAATGCTGATCATGTTGGAGCCAACAACGATGCTCGGCTCTTTCCGACGGCCTACGCTTTTATTCAAGCGACAGCGAAAGGGGAAATCCTACCCAATCTGCAAAGCAATCTTGAACAAAAGAAAGGGAGAATTAAGATGATTATTACGGCTGATGAGTCAGCTTTAACGGCTCGTATTTGGCGAGCTCACTCTTTGACTCAAGACTTCCGAGAAGGTCAATGGGTGGCTCAGTCGTTGGTTTTGACTGATGATTCAGTACCTCAAAAAGGGAAGTATTCTAAGCGTTTTGAAGTAGAAATCGATGAACCAGCATCCGGGTATACTACCCTGATTGGTGAAGTCGAATTTAATAAACAAACGAAACATTTCTTGTTATCAACTATACCCTACGTCATAAAGAGCAAATGATTTTTGTTTTATAATCTACGCTATGTTAAGGGGTACCAATCAAAGTTGGTGGGTATTAGCATAAATCATTTAGCCAATACCGAAATATAGTTTTAGTATTACCACCGAATATTGACCATACAGGCAATGGAAAACGGTATTGCTGAAACGAATAACGACAATACAGGGAAGAAAAAGGGCCGACCAGAACGAACCGACAAGGCTGATCCGTGGTCCGTCCGAGTCGACATCGAGACACGCCGGATAATCGCTAAAGCTGCCAGCCGGGAAGATAAAACGCTGGAGGAGTTCTTCGGAACTACCTTACGGGAGTATTGTCAAGAGCTGATTACCAAGCCAAAAAACCAGGCTCTTACCCGTCAGGATGATGTAGACCTCACCAAGTTTGTCAGTGTGGACGATTTCGATCATTTCAAGAAAGAGATCCTGACCGCCATTCAGCAGACACAAAGCCCAAGCCTGTTACAAAGCGTTCAGCGGTTTCTATTCGGTGCAGCAAAGTAAAGCGGGCTAACCGTCTTTGATTAACCGTAAACCTAAAGGCGGCAAATGGTTAAAGTCGTTGTCTGTAGTGTGCAATTCTAAGTCTAAATACAGTGCAGTAGCCGCGATCCATAGATCATTTTTACCCATATTTCGGGCCGATAAACCAGGCGGCAAAGGCTGCCCCTGTAGATCACCTTGACTGTAGGCGTCTACTCGAGCGTAGAAAGTGGTTATCTCACGGACTACCTCGACTACGGGGAAACGCTCAAACAGCCGTTGCATGAATGATACCTTCTGATAGCCCCAATCAGCTTTGAGGGCAAAAGCCTCCAACTCGCCAACAACAATAACCGGGATTACTGCGCGGGCGGGCAACATCTGCTGACGACGGATATGCTCAATAAGCAGATTAGTATCAAAGACCATTAGCGGCAGCTTCTCGTTCCTGTTTTAAGATTTGGTCCATTCGTTGGTTTTCTTCTTCTGTGAAGCCTAAGTCTGGGATCTGAATAGGCTCTTTTTCACAGACTTCATCCAAGAAGCGTTGAACGCCCCAGCGCTTTATGTCGGCTGGTGAATAACTATTCCATTGGCCTCGCTTGAGGGGTGGAATCGGTTCGAGTGGTCTTTTAGTCTCCATCTTTTTTCCCTTTCGTTTCTAAACCAAATACTTTGGCAGTGTAACTCCCTACGTTCTTAACCTTGCCATCAGCGACTTTTACTTGTACGTCATAGAGCTGGCGGGTAACGACCTCGACTGAGTGAGTAGCCAGCACGACGTCGGCCTGATCGGGCCGGAGCCGGAATTGTTTGACCAGCCGCTCGTGCAGGCTCGACAGGGGAGCCGGTTCGGGTTTGGCTTGGTAGAAGACTTCAAACTTGACTTCGACAACGGGTTTACGACCACGGCCAGGGCGGTCGCCGTAGATCGGTTTGTACTTAAATGACAAGTCTGTATGGCCATTAATTTCTTTTGCTGCTACTGCCAATACTCGTGTCTCAAACTTGGTCCATGTCGGATAACTATCCTCTCCCGTCTTCTGATCAATGACGCCGAGCATTGTTTTTAACTCATCCAGGTTACGGTCGAAAGTCTTGTCCTTCATGTTTTTGTACATGCAAAGTAGTTCATAGATCCGTTTCGCGTAAGCCGAATTAAGTGAAATGGCAGCTACCAATTGAATTTTAGTGTAGCGTTGACTTAGGTCAACATAGAAGGGTCGTACTTTCTGTGACAGTTCAAGTTCAATGATACCGGTACCCTTCTTGTATTCGGCTGATGCAAAGAAGCTGGCTTGTAAAAGGTTGCCATTAGGAAGAGTAGTTTGAAATACGCGCCCTACAAGCTTTTCTGTAGCCTTTTTGTACGTCTCAAACTTCAATTCGTCGGAGCCGGTCAAGTTTGCCATTTCTTTTACTGACACTTGGTACATCTTCGTTGGTAGGTCTTCTTTGCGTACCTGAGCGACGACCATGTACAGTATGTTCTTTTCGGCTTCCGTCATTTCATAGCGGGCAACCGTTAACACATTATCCTGCCAAATTTCTACGGGCTTAGACATTTTGAACTGATTTATAAGCAAATATAAAAAAACTCTTTAAAAAAGCGCAAAGTATTTTACGTGTGTCTTTTCTGCCGACCAAACGCGTCTTTATTAAGCAGATTTCACCGACCAAACGCGTCTTTATTAAGCAAGTTTCACCGACCAAACGCGTCTTTATTACCGACCAAACGCGTCTTTATTAAAGTTATCCACAGTGTAAAATTTTGTAAATCAATTAGTTACAACCTCGTTTTTGCCCTTACAAGTGTTTAACAAGTGTATTTGAAAATACACAATCACTTGTCTCGCGTGCGAGCATGTGCGTACACACGCGAGGGAGCGTCATCGGGAAGTGCTTTGATAGGTACGGCTCAGAGAGGTAAAAAGGTAAACTAAAAAATTAGTTGGAAAGGGAAGGAAAAATGACTCGGAAAGAAAAAGCAAAAAACAAGGGCGCGATGCGGAGAAAACAAAGCGCGGAGCGGTCTTTTTAAAAAGCAAGCGGGAATTACGCTGCGCGATAATTCTTGCTTGCTCTACGAGGTCACTGCATTGATAACCAGTTAGTTATTAGTAAAACTTATAATTAGTTAGTAAGCAAAAAGTATATTTTAGGGTAAAAAACCCGTTCTTTAGCATTTAGAAGCATATTTTAGTATATTATTATGCTTAATTATGGAAGCGAAAGCTAATAAGTCCGTGCGGTTCGGCGGTGATACCGATCTGAAATTCAGTAAGTTAAGTGAAAAGTTGGGCCGCAGTAAGCAAGAGCTGTTCGGCCAAATGGTTGATTATTTCTACAAGTCCAAGAAAGATCCGGGCGATCTGAACGACGAATTGCTCAAGAAAGAATTGGGTCAGGGTATCAACCGCATTATCTCCTTCATCAAAACCCAGGAGAAAGAAGCCCTAACGCCGATGATGGCTGATGGGCGCGAGTTGCAGCGGAATTTAACTTTCCTGATGGGGCAGGTCTACCAATTTTTCAACGTAGACCCGAAAAACATTGCCCGTGGTTTTTATCTCGATAGCCAGCGGGAACGTGCCAAGGAGAACACCGATCTTGTCCAAAAACAAGAGGCATTGGAGAAACAACAGAAAGAAATGGTTGTAGAGCTTAAAAAACTGCTCTCAGAGACGCGAACGTATCAAGATGGGGTCAAGGCTCATCGAGAAGGAAAGAACGCCTTAAAAGCCAAATTTAGGGCTATTCTGGATAGCTACATTCAGCAGCGCGAATCCCTGAACACCCTCACGCAAGGCCGAGCGGTGAAGGACTTGCAGGAACAGAGCCGCAGCCAGGTGGAGAACTTGTAATTTTTTCCCCTTTCCAACCCATGCCCCACGTCAACATCACCAGTAGCAGCACCGGCAGCAACGCGGGTAGTTGTGGCCAGCTTGTCGAGTACTTGGAGAAAGAAAACAACCGCCAGGCGGCCCTGCTCAAAGCCGAGCACAAGGCCGAATTGTGGTTCAACCAGCAACGTGAAGACCTACGGCCGCACGAGGTACGCCAGGACATCGATTCCAACACGGCCAAACTCAAACAGCAGGAAGCCAAGTTCTATCTGGTCAACATCAGTCCTTCCCAGAAAGAATTAGCTCACATTGGCAATGACGCCCAGCAGCTCAAAGCGTATGCCCGCACGGTGATGGCCGAGTACGCAGCCAACTTTCAGAAGGGGTTAGGGGCGGATGATGTGAAGTGGTACGGCAAAGTCGAGTATAACCGGGCTTACAAGTGGACTGATCTGGCCGTGCAGCAAGGCCAGAGCCAGCGCGGGGAAGCCAAAGCCGGCCACCAGATGCACGTACAAATCATCGTCAGCCGCAAGGACAGCCACAACCAGAAGTTGTTAAGTCCCATGACAAATCATCGAGGGCAGGGCAAGAGCGAGGCCCACGGCCAGCAGTTTGGCCAGTTTAACCGGGTCGCCTTCAAGGAGCGCAGCGAAGCGGCTTTTGACCGACAGACCAGCTACCGTCGGGAGTTGGAAGAAACATTCCGCTATCAGAACACGATGAGCCACGGTACGACCCAAGAACGGGTGGCCATGACGCTGGAGCTGCATGACACCGAGCGGGACCGCCAGCAGCAGATCGAAGCGAGTTTACGACAGGTCGAGCAGTTGCGCCTGCAACGGGAAGAAGCTCAGAAGTTGGCGTTGGCCGAGGGGCAGAAACAGGCCAACGAGAACGAGCGGAAGCAAACACGCGGATTGAGCCTGGGTATGGACTAAACAGGTTTTGTTAGGCATAAACCACCCCTAACTATACCCTTTTTCATCCTGTTGTTCTTGTACTATTCCAGGACGTGTTGTATAAATGTACATTATGTTAAGGGAATATTTCAAGATTCAGAGGCGATCCAAAGTGGTGTTTACTGAGTAAATTTAAGTAGGTTCGCCACTTGAATAAGTTAACTTATTCGCCCACCAAACATGACACTTCAACAAGCCATCACTGTTCTCATCATTGATGATGATGAGGACGACCGGTTTTTTATGGAACAAGCCTTTAAGGCTAACTCTCCCCACACGAAACTGTATCTGGCCGCTAATGGCCAGCGAGCACTTGACCTGCTTGGTTCGGCTCAGCCCTTACCCGATGTTGTTCTACTCGACTTGAATATGCCCGGCCTAAGTGGCTTTGAGGTGCTCAAACGATTAAAGCAATCGCCGCGCTATCGGTCTATACCCGTTGTGATCTTAACGACCTCCGATGCCTTGGCCGATCAGGAGCAGTCCCGCCAGTTAGGCGCCACAGAGTTCATTACCAAGCCAACTACTTACGACGGCTTAAATGCTATTGCGGAACAAATTCGGCTTCATGTAGCCAACTAGTGTTGCTTAAAAACTAAGTAGTCGGGTATAATTTACGCAATTTAATGCGAGCGTCCTTAGTGGTAAACTGCCAATTGGCTTTGGCTTGTTTAGCATTTCGTTTTGTTTGCCAGGCGTTGATCTCGGCAACCAATAACTCCTTCGTAGCGATATGTCTATTTAGACAATCTCGCTGTAGAATGGACAACTCAATTTCGGCCATATCCAGCCACCAGCCATGGGTAGGGGTGTACACAAACTCTAACCGATCCAGATAGGCTTTGGCCTTTTCAGCCTCAAAAACGCGGTAGAAAGCACTTGGTTTGTGAGCACTCAAATTGTCGCCAACCAACGTCATTTTCAAGCAGTTTGCGTAGGGGCCGTCCAACAAATTGGCAATCACGCTCACCCAGGTAATAGCCTTGTGATCGTCCCTAACCGCTACAAAACGAAGGCCCGCCAGGGGTTCAAATGCCATGTAAATCTCTCCAACGCCATGGCGGATATACTCTGAATCTTCCATGCGTGTGCCATCGGCTGAGCGATATTGCGTGATACCGATAAGCTGTTTAGGCGATTCATCCACACAAACGACGGGAAACTGCTCATCATAAGGCCGCTCGTAAACTGCTAACACTTGTTCCATATGGTACACAAAATCAGCACTTTGCTTGGGTGGAATGACCCACCCCCTGACCCGCCAAGGCTTCAACTCATTTTTTTTAGTGCCGTCGCTACGCTGGTATGCGAGAGGCTGTCGACTACCTGTAGTTCGACAAGCCGGTCGGCAATGGCCTGTAATTTCCAGCGGCTTTCGCCTGCTGGTGGTTCGCTACAGACAATGGCAATCAGATGCGCTTCCAGTTCACCGGTGAGTTTTTTGTCCGAGCGTGGCTGACGTTGTTTAGGGGTAAACACGGCCATGCCCCGCTCACAAAAGTCTTTTCGAATCCGTTCAACACTGCGTGTGGAGAGGTAGTAGGTGGCAGCAATGTCGGCTTCACTTTGCCGCTCAACTGCTTCATCGCTAGCCAACAGCACCTGTGCTTTTTGAACGATCTTCACCGTGGCTTTTCCTTTTTGAACTTTGGCTACCAGCTCAGCCCGTTCATCGGGCAAAAGTTTGATTCGGTGCTTGGTCATACTAATTTGAAGAGTTGCTCCAAAAAGCACTAAAACCAGCCACACTACCTTTTAAGCAACACTAGATCGAAATCGTGTTGGTGTGAAGAAAACTGCCGCCCCTAATGTTATTATTCAGGGCTGGGCGATGTGTGTTCCCTGCGTAGCCACCCATCGCCAGCCACCCTTCTGCTTAACAAACACATCCGTCCAGCGGTATTTACCACTTATGTCTTTGCCTTTGTAGGTCCCTTTATCAGTGCTACGATAAGTCACCACTGCCGCATCCCCATAAGCCTGCACCTTCACATCCTCATTCGTTGTCGATTGCAACTTCAGATCTCCCGACTTCAAGTCGGCCAGCCACTCAGAACGGGTCTGGATGCCCCCATCGGCAGCTGTAAAGACAAAGGTATCTGCCAAATAGCGTTCAAAGGGAGCCGTATTGCCTTGTGTTATAGCCGTCACCAGTTCCTGTTGAATCTGCTTTATTGTTTGTTCAGGGTTGCCCGTTGCGTTGTTCGTTTTGGGGGTCGTTTGACCCATAGTCAAGAAAGGCATGGAAATGGCCAGCAGAGCGAAGAGTAGGGTTGGTTTCATGAGGATACTTAGTTAGTACAGCGATGGAAAATCACATAAAGGGTCAAAAGGGCTAATTATATTTCACTTATGATTGAATGTCAGCGAGAAATAAGCCAAATTACTACCTTATTGCAAGTAGTTCATTTGGTAGGCAAGGCCAGTTTATATATTTAAAGTACTCAAACATCTAAGTATAATACAAGCAAAACTATGTAGGAATAATCAAGTTGCCTCCATGTTTTTATTAACCGGTAAAGTAATCAATTGGGGATGAGCCTAACGGTACGCTTAGGGTGGCTGGAGAGGTAAGCCACTTACCTGATTCTGTTTTTTTATGCCTTATGCTATTCTTAAACAGGCTTTAAATGGCGCTCCTAAACTTGTTCTATAAGAAATCTTATGTTAAGGGATTAATTCAAGATTGAAGACCCCCCAGGAGCACTACACAGGGGCCGGATTGTACGTTGGAAAGGGAGGGTAGTTCTGCCGAAACGTACATAATTCGTCATTTGGCCCTTCTAATCGAGTGAACTGCCCTAATGAAGGCAAGGCGGTTGTAAGGTTCAAAAAGTCTTACCTTTTTGAACCACAGTCTAATAGCTGCAAATTGCAATTAAATTCACTAAGAATTGAGGTCAGAAAATGGGTCCAGAAATGATTCAACCTGTTTCTTTATGATCCCGACTTTCTGAACCAATACCTGACTATACGCGCGTTCAGGGGGTACGTGACGAATTATGTACGATTCGGCAGAACTACCCAAGGGAAGAAAAAAGCCTTGCATTATGTTAATCGATTATCCGTAGATTGACCCTGTTGATTGGGAGTGCTCGCTGAACTGTGTCATCGGGGTTTAGTCGAAGCGATGTAACTTGATTCGCTCTTCAAAAATAATACTAAACTGATTAATCAGTTCCTTCCAGTTATAGGTCGTCGTTTCCCACTTGATTTGCAGGTTCTGAATCGTCAGATAGACCAGCTTTTGCAAGGCCACGTCCGAGCTGAAAGCGCCTTTTGTTTTGGTTACTTTGCGTAGTTGCCGATGATACCCTTCGACTGTATTAGTGGTGTACATCACCTTGCGAATGGGGGCTGGATAGTCGAAAAAGGGCGAAAGTAGTTCCCACTTTTCTATCCAGGGTTGCACTGCTTTGGGGTAGGCCGAGCCCCATTTATCCTGAACCAGCAATAGACTTTCCATACCTTGATCCCGGTTGGGAGCCTGGTAAACCGTCTTCAGATCCTTGGCGAAGTCTTTTAGTAACTTGTCAGGCACGAAGCGGAAGCTGTTGCGTAATTGATGGACAATACAAAGTTGCACCGTAGCGGCCGGGAAAACGCTGTTAATGGCCGTGTCGAAGCCTTTCAGCCCATCCACACATGTAATCAGTAGGTCGTCTACCCCCCTTTGTTTCAAATCGGTTAGCACCGATAACCAGAACTTGGCCGATTCGCTCTCGGCCGTGTAGATACCCAGCACCTGCTTTTTGCCCGACAGCGTCAGCCCGATCACGCTGTATAATACCCGAGTTACAACTTTGCCCTCGTAGCGCACTTTGTAATAAATACCGTCGAGCCACACCAGCACATATAGGCTTTCTAAAGGCCGGTTCTGCCACTCCCGCATGGCGGGAATTACTTTGTCGGTAATGGCCGTTAATTCGCTGTCGGAGAGCGAGTAACCATACATTTCGGACAGGTGCTGTGAGATGTCGGCCGGTGCGCCGGTGCGATAGCTATTGCCCATACTGTAGAGCGATAAGACTTTTTGCTCTAACTGGGGCGTAAGCACCACTTGTCGCTTGGGTACGATCTGGGGTTGGTAGCTGCCTGATCGGTCGCGCGGTGTGGTCAAATCCAGTAGACCAGCACTGGATTTGACCGTCTTGGTGGTCTTGCCGTTGCGTCGGTTCTGTTCAGTCTGTCGGGTCTGAACCAGGTGTCCATCCATTTCCCCTTCCAAAGCCGATTCTAGGAAGTGCTTGAGTAAGGGGGCGAAAAGGCCGTTTTCGCCCGTCAGGGGTTTACCTTGGTAGAGGCCTTTGATAGCCGCTTGCTTGAAAGACTCGAAGTCAAAGTCGTTGTTTGTGTCCGTCATGATAGTGAAAATAAGAAGTTTTTTCTTTTCCCTTCTATTCACCCTCAGGTTTGACACAGTTTAGCGAGCAGTCTCTTCGGAAATCGAGATATGTGTAGTAAACATGCACGATCAGCAGCAACCAAGCCATACGCTTCTTAAGTTGCGAACCTTTGGCGTGCCAGCCCACCACTCCGATAATCAACCCTATTATGATCATGTGAGAGTAGACCCACCATATGGCATCGTAGTAGTGAGGGGAGTTTAATGTTTGGGTTGGCACTTGAAAATCGACCATACTGGCCATTAAGCCTTTGAGGAAGAGACTGCCAGCCATCACTATGTATAAGAAGCAGACGATTAGACAGCAAGTCTTAAATCCGGGTAAAAAGCGTCGAATCATAACCTGTAAGTGTTAGATGATCTGTTGCATAATCAGGCTTATGATAAGCAGTATCAGCTTAATCCATTTAGCTAATACCGAAATATAGTTTTAGTATTACCGCTGAATATCAGCTATACAAGTGATGGATAACGGTATTACTGAAACGAATAAAGACAATACAGGGAAGAAAAAGGGCCGACCAGAGAGAACCGATAAGGCTGATCCGTGGTCTGTCCGAGTCGACATCGAGACACGCCGGATCATTGCAAAAGCGGCCAGCCGGGAAGATAAGACACTGGAAGAGTTTTTCGGAACTACCCTACGGGAGTACTGTCAAGAACTAATTACCAAGCCGAAGAACCAGGCTCTTACCCGTCAGGAAGATTTAGACCCTGCCAAGTTTGTCAGCGTAGACGATTTCGACAATTTTAAGAAAGACATCCTGACTGCCATTCAGCAGACACAAAGCCCTGGCTTGTTGCAAGGCGTTCGGCGGTTTCTATTTGGTGGTGCGAAGTAGGACCAGTCAACCAACTTCATTTATGTTGTTTAGCCGCTTCGATATCTAAGACCTCTTGTAAGGTCATGTAAGGTCCTTCATGAGTGGCCCATCGTTCGCCGGACTCCTTCATCTCCTGTTCGGTCATGCCGTTCTTAATCACGGCCACCATCTTAGGCGTCGGGGATTGAGCCGACCTTTTATTCGGGTTTTTGGGTGTTTTGAGCATAACGTTCTCGTTCTTTTCGACTCGCTGGTCGGCAACTAATGGGCCGAATTTGACCATTCCTAACCACAAAAGCAACGTACAAGATCCGATTTAGGTTGCTGCGAGCAACAGCCTTATAGCGTTGTTCTCCCTGATCGTCTACCCGATCTGGCAACGGTGCAAATGCTGAATCTGAAAATAGACTTTCTACTTCGTCGGTACTGTTGGCCCTTAGAGGATAGTCGTTTACAATATGACCCTTATTGCCTGCATCCCATTGAAAATCAGGCATCTGTGAAATGTTAAAATGTTGAGATAGTAATTTGGTACACTCTCTACCTTATTTTTCTTTCCCCTTCGTTTCCAAGCCAAACACCTTGGCCGTGTAGCTGCCTACGTTCTTAACCTTGCCATCAGCGATCTTGACTTGCACGTCGTAGAGTTGGCGGGTAACGACCTCGACCGAATGAGTGGCCAGTACAACGTCGGCCTGATCGGGCCGGAGCCGGAATTGTTTGACCAGCCGCTCGTGCAGATTCGACGCTTGGGCCGGTTCGGGTTTGGCCTGATAAAAAACCTCAAATTCGACTTCTACAACGGGCTTACGTCCCCGACCAGGCCGGTCACCATAAATGGGTTTGTAAGTGAATGTGATGTCTGTGTGGCCATTAATTTCTTTAACAGCAATGTCTAAAATCTTTTGCTTAAATATCGTCCAATTGGGGTAGCTATCTTTACCCGTCTTTTGGTCGATGATGCTGAGCATGGTTTTAAATTCATTCAATTCACGTCGAAACGTTTTGTCTTTCATGTTCTTATACATGCAGAGAACTTCATAAATGCGTTTGGCGTAAGCTGAGTTGAGAGAGATTGCAGCCGCCAGTTGAATCTTAGTGTACCGTTGGTTCAAATCAACGTAAAACGGCCGTACTTCAGTTGATAAGCCTATTTCAATCATATCAGTACCTTTTTTATAAAGAGCGGACGTGATGAAAGAAGCCTGTAGAAAGTCACCGTTAGGCAGCGTCGTTTCAAATATTCGGGTCATCAGTTTACGAGTGGCCTGTCTGTATGCTTCCATCTTCAACCGAGTGGATCTGTTGATCTCAGCCATCTGATTAACCGACACTTGGTACTTTTTCAGTTCAGAATCTCCAGGCTTAACTTGGGCAACGACCATGTAGAGAATATTCTTCTCTGTTTCGCTCATCTCATAACGAGCCACTGTTAACACATTATCCTGCCAAATCTCTACGGTCTTACTCATGTTGCGTTGATTTACGGACAAATATAAATACTAACTTTTTAAAAAATAAGTTAGTATTTAAAGTTTTATTTATAGTAACCAAAGGTTAGTTTATTAAGCCTGTTTATGCGACCAAAGGTTAGTTTATTAAGCCTGTTTATGCGACCAAAGGTTAGTTTATTAGTAACCAAAGGTTAGTTTATTAAAGTTATCCACAGTGTAAACTTCTGTAAATCTGATGGTTATAAGTCCTATTTTGCCCTTACAAGTGTTTAACAAGTGTATTTGAAAATACACAATCACTTGTCTCGCGTGCGGGCATGTGCGCACACACGCGAGGGAGGGCCATCGGGAAGTGCTTTGACAGGTACGGCTTTTTAGAGGTAGAAAGGTAAACTAAAAAATTAGTTGGAAAGGGAAGAAAAAACGACGGGGAAAGAAAAGCAAAAAACAAGGGCGCGATGCGGGGAAAACAAAGCGCGGAGCGGTCTTTTTAAAGAGCAAGCGGGAATTACGCTACGCGATAATTCTTGCTTGCTCTACGAGGCCACTGCGTTGATAACCAGTTAGTTATTAGTAAAACTTACAATTAGTTAGTAAGCAAAAAATATATTTTAGGGTAAAAAACCCTTTTTTTAGCATTTAAAAGCATATTTTAGTATATTATTATGCTTAATTATGGAAGCGAAAGCGAATAAGTCTGTGCGGTTCGGCGGTGATACTGATCTGAAATTCAGTAAGTTAAGTGAAAAGTTGGGCCGCAGTAAGCAAGAGCTGTTCGGCCAAATGGTTGATTATTTCTACAAGTCCAAGAAAGACCCGGGCGATCTGAACGACGAATTGCTCAAGAAAGAATTGGGTCAGGGCATCAACCGCATTATCTCCTTCATCAAAACCCAGGAGAAAGAAGCCCTAACGCCGATGATGGCTGATGGGCGCGAGTTGCAGCGGAATTTAACTTTCCTGATGGGGCAGGTCTACCAATTTTTCAACGTAGACCCGAAAAACATTGCTCGTGGTTTTTATCTCGATAGCCAGCGGGAACGCGCCAAGGAGAACACCGATCTTGTCCAAAAACAAGAGGCATTGGAGAAACAACAGAAAGAAATGGTTGTAGAGCTCAAAAAACTGCTCTCAGAGACGCGAACGTATCAAGATGGGGTCAAGGCTCATCGAGAAGGAAAGAACGCCTTAAAAGCCAAATTTCGGGCTATTCTGGATAGCTACATTCAGCAGCGTGAATCCCTGAACACCCTCACGCAAGGCCGAGCGGTGAAGGACTTGCAGGAACACAGCCGCAGCCAGATTGACAACTTGTAAACTTCTTTCCCTTTCCAACCATGCCCCACGTTAACATCACCAGCAGCAGCACCGGCAGCAACGCGGGTAGTTGTGGCCAGCTTGTCGAGTACTTGGAGAAAGAGAACAACCGCCAGGCGGCTCTGCTCAAAGCTGAACACAAGGCCGAATTGTGGTTCAACCAGCAACGCGAAGACCTACGGCCGCACGAGGTACGCCAGGACATCGACAGCAACACGGCCAAACTCAAACAGCAGGAAGCCAAGTTCTATCTGGTCAACATCAGTCCTTCCCAGAAAGAGTTAGCTCACATCGGCAATGACGCCCAGCAGCTCAAAGCGTATGCCCGCACGGTGATGGCCGAGTACGCAGCCAACTTTCAGAAGGGTTTAGGGGCGGATGATGTGAAGTGGTACGGCAAAGTCGAGTATAACCGGGCTTACAAGTGGACTGATCCGGCCGTGCAGCAAGGCCAGAGCCAGCGCGGGGAAGCCAAAGCGGGCCACCAGATGCACGTACAAATCATCGTCAGCCGCAAGGACAGCTACAACCAGAAGTTATTGAGTCCCATGACGAATCATCGAGGGCAGAGCAAGAGCGAGGCCCACGGCCAGCAGTTTGGCCAGTTTAACCGGGTGGCCTTCAAGGAGCGCAGCGAAGCGGCTTTTGACCAACAGGTGGGCTACCGTCGGGAGTTAGAAGAAACATTCCGCTATCAGAACACGATGAGCCACGGTACGACCCAAGAACGGGTGGCCATGACGCTGGAGCTGCATGACACCGAGCGGGACCGCCAGCAGCAGATCGAAGCGAGTTTACGACAG
>MWWK01000017.1_pt1 | contig 22231 bp, 23 predicted proteins | sample 1047241 | NCBI WGS metagenome assembly MWWK01 (sample SAMN06349964, study PRJNA376086) | soil metagenome | isolation source: BG12-3 sample Antarctic (ecotone) soil | place: Antarctica | reverse complement strand
TTCTCGCGCCGGTTTTTCTTTTTTCCGTGTAGGAGAATACTTAAATGTCAAAAAGAGCAGGTAATCAGCACGTTGTAACGCACAACGGAGCATGGGCAGTACGGGGCGAGGGTAATTCCCGCGTCACGTCAACACATGATACTCAACAAGCCGCGATCAACGCAGCGCGCCCGATTGCACGCAATCAGGGTGGAGAGACGATGATCCACGGTCGTAACGGTCAAATCCGGGCACGCGACACTTCGGGTGGTAATGACCCGAACCCGCCGCGCGGCTAACCTAAGCCTGTGCGGGTTCCTCGCACCCGTACAGGCTCTTAATTTCGTTGACCAGCTTGCCTCCATCAAGATAAATTGATGAAGGTATGGCTAAAAGAATTCTTACAGTAAAGATCGCCCGCAACTCTTCTAGCGGTAAGTTCGTCAAGCAATCGGAAGCCAAACGGAATCCGAGCACGACGAAAGTGCAAAATATAAAACGACCGACTAGATAATGCTCAACAATAACTTTCTTGAAGCCTGTGCTGAACAACTCAGCGCAGGCTTTCTCGTTAGAAATTTAATTACTTAGATGAGGTTCTCAAATGTTGCCGGAAATAAAAAGAAACGCAGTTATTTGCCAAGCTATTGAGGATCGCAATGTTCTGCGATTCTTCTATGATGGTGGCGTTCGCACTGTTGAGCCTTTTTGTCATGGCATCAGCACTGCCGGGAAATCCGTATTACGTGGCTTTCAATCGGGTGGATATAGTGCGTCCAAGCGTGTTGGATGGAAAATGTTCGAGGTGGCGAACATATCTCGCATGAGTGTGCTAGAGGAAGATTTTGATGGTCGCCGTCCACACTACAATCCGAACGATCCGGCGATGGCTAAGATTTTTGCCCGCGTTCCTAAGCAGCCATAAAGAATTACATCTGTTGGTTATTGGATTCTGGCGTTTCTGGCTCACAGCACATACATCGGTAAATTGCCCGCGTTAGTTCCACGTCTTGTAAGCAATAATCAGCGACCTCAGTATGACATCCCGCACGGAATCGCTCGTACACAAGTCCGCCGTTCATACCTTCCGTCTTCTCTATTCCGACATTGAGCACACGCGCCAAGTCGTTGAGCGAGATGTAGCGTTTGCAATCCCAATGCGCCCACTCGCGCATCGTGTCGAAGATCGGTGCGCTTCGATAGCGTGCAAAACTCAGGCGTACCGTTGGAGCAACGCGATGAATCATCGAGCGTTTGTAAATAAATGGGAGGTCGAAGTCCATGATGTTGTGACCGATAACTAAATCGCGTTGAGGGTTGAAGTCGCGCATAAACTTCCAGAATGCACGCAGTGTACGCACTTCGTTAAGATGGAACTGCTCAGTTTCGCGGTCTCGCCCGAACACACCGCTTTGAGTTTCAACTCCATCCGTTTCGACAATCATGCCGATGGACAAGACCCTCCCGTATTCAGCGTGTAGGGCGAGCCTTCTAAACTCTTGGTCGTTGCATTTCCGCTCGTGGCAGTCTGGCGTCAGCTTCTTGCCTTCGAGTTTGGCGATTATGTCCGGCGTGAATTCATCTTTCAGCCCGTCGTCAGGCGGCAGCGTCTCGATGTCCACAAAAATCTTTTTTACCATGATGACCACGCCTCTCTTTATATGTTGCAAACATAGTATATCGTTGCGTTTGCGGCACTAAAGGCACGAATAATATACGGAGATGTGTGAACTGTCCAGACTGTGTGACAACCTGTGTCCACCTGTGGCGCGCTCTGTCACACCTTCATGTTTTGCTTTAAGTTTGTGGTATAAGGCGCGACGTGAGAACGAAGATCGAAGCGGCAGAATTTCTCCAAATGTCCGTGCGAACGCTCCTGCGCCATACGGCTGCGGGGCGCATTGCTGCGAGTCAGCGACGGGGAACGCGCGGTGCGGAAACGGTTTATGACGATGATGAATTAGAGAGATTTAAGAAAGAACTTGAAGGTGTGACATACCCTGTCAGACCTGTTGTCACGCATGACACAGCCCCCCCAGAAAGTAATGTAGGTCTTGCTGTTGCCAATCAATCTGGGTTAGTTGGGGAACGATTGCTAATGGCTCTTGAGTCAATCGCCGCCCGCGACTCTCTGCCGACATTTGCGGTGGCTGTGCCTGTGGCAGATAGATTGATACTCACGCTCGCAGACGCGGCGGCACTCACTACGCTGTCTCGGTCACACTTGTTACAAGCGATTAAAGCGGGCAAGTTGAAGGCAAAGATTATAGGTCGAGGATGGCGTGTTAAGCGCGCTGACTTAGATATTTATGTTAGGAAGCTGTGACATCACTTCGATGCGTACTTCCGTGATAACTATGTGGGAAGAATTTAAGGACAGGTTAAAATTCTTTGGAGAGATTGTTGGCAATCTCATAATAGATAGTTTGTTTATTACCGCATGGATTTTGATTCATCATGCTATTGACTACATTCTTGCTGAATACCTAAAAGGGGACGTGGCGCTATACATTAAGTATCCCAAGTATGCTTTAGACTATGCTCCTCCAATAGTGATTATCTGTTTTGTGATTGTGGATGTGTTGAGATCAATAAAGAAATTATATGATTGGATGAGGGGGAAATAAACGTGGTGACCGTGGATAATTACCATTATGAATAAGGTGTATCAATATATTTCTGACTATCGGTTGCCAACGGAAAAGCCTCTTGAGGAGGCAGTAAGGTTGTATGGTTGGAGAGTGTTAATAATCTGCGCCGTGGCAGTATCAGTGATGGTAGCTTCTGTTTTAATAGCTCTAATCGTAACAGCGTTCCATGCGGGATACGGACTCATAATAATTATCGCAGTGGGTTGGCTTCTGTATAGTTTTATAAACGGTGGCACTTCGGGCGGCACCTCGAATGGCGGACAGTCTCCGCCACCTACTACATCCACTGAAACGGAGATACAGTTGCAAGACAATCAAACCGTAAAAGATGCCGCCTACAAAATCATGATAGAAGCCGTGCGCCGAAGTCAGCAAAAACAAAAGACGCGGCGTTAAGAATAGACGCTCTAGCGGAACTGTTTGTTGTGATAGAAGTGGCAATAAATGAGTATGAATGTAGGGAGTTGAGAACAATAAAACAAAGTAACGACGCCTTTGCAGAGGGGCTTCGTTAATGACGAATTCAACAAGCCATTTCGTTTAACAATCTAATAACAGTTCTCTCAAAATGCTTCGCTTGTGGCGAAAATCGAATGCTTCTCGGGGGTAGTAGATGAGTAAAACACGGAAGGTCTTTGTCAGATACGTGTTAATTCCATAACCCACTTGATCCAACCCATCACGGTTCCGGCGCGACGTGGAATCGTTGTCGTGCCTTCGCGGTCTAAGCCTACTAACTCCGCACCGCGCATAATCTCTACAACTTGCTCTTTCGTCGGTGGCTCGGCTTGGTCTAAATATAGCCGCACACACTCGTTGAAAACTTTGTGCTGCAACATCGCTTCGACAATGGCGAGCCGCCGCGCCTGTCGCTTCTTACGCATGATGCGCTTCCCCTTAGCGGTCAAAGCATAAGTAACCCCTTGCTCGCGCCCGTACTGCCGTTCGACAAGTCCGAGGTATGCGGCGGCGTTTGTATAGTATTGCGTTTGGCGACGGTTGAAGGCGTTGTACTCGGTGATGTCTTCCTGTGTAAGCGGCGCGGATGTGGCACTGAGCCGGGTCAGCAAGTCGATCACGCGGTTGAAATTGTCGGCTTGCGGGAAAGGTACATCCGCCGGTTCCGGGGCGACTGTTGCCTCGTCGAGTAGTGTGCGAATGTCCTCTAACTCAATGTCGCCCGTCACAATTTCATATCTCTTTAGCTCAACAAGTTCGAGCGAATTGTAATCGCCTTCGTCGCGCACGCGGTAAATGTGAAACGAGAAAATGTCGTTCGTGTACGACAAGAAAATCGGTACAATTTCCTTTGTGCTTTTGGGTTTCCAAACCCGGTAGGGATAGTAAAGCTGCCGTATAAGGAAGTCGTCAACGTCGGCGTTCTTCGCCTCGATAATGGCGAAACGCGACGCGCTTTCAAAGCCGCCGTCGATCTCTATTTGCGCGCGGGCAACCTCGATGTTACGCCGCGCGCCATCTCTGCCTTCATTGATTTGATAGTTGAAGTTCCCCGAACCCATCCTGCCCATCACGGTCAAACGCGCGTCCTCGCCCAACACATCGGCGATGATGCCAGACACGGAAGCGCAGAGTAGCGCCGCCGCTTCGGATTTGATTTGCTCCGGGTCAATCGTTTGAATGTCTGGTGGAAAAGCAACTTCAACGACGGGCGTGGTATGCACATCAACCAAATCTTGATAGCTCGCAAAGCGTCCGATGAGGTAAGTTCCACGCGAGTTCGGTTGAATCGTCAAACCGTAGCGTCTGAAAAGAATCGGAAGCTGGTCGCGGTGGTCAAACTTGGTCATCAACCGCGCTTCGCGCCCGATGCTATTGATCTGCGCGGCTGATATTTCGTAGATGCCGTTTTGCTCAATGCCCTCGAAGATGGCATGACGCTCGAACAATGCCGCCCATGCCACGTCATTCCTTGTGCGGTCGGAGCGTTTGGAAGGATTCTTAGGCGACATCATAGTTGTTGTAAATCAGCAGTTCGGTAACTCTACCGCGCCCGGTTCCAACCGAGTTGATGTTCCGGTTAGCTTCCACCTCAACGATGCGCCAGCGCCCCTCGTCGCCGTAGAGCGTGCGGATGAAGTCGGTCGCCGAGTTGCTGATAAGAACTTTCGCGCCGCGCTCTGCCAAGCCATCACACACCTCTTTCAATCGCCGTTGCTCCTCCCGGTTGAAGCCGTCGAGGTTATAGCCGGTGAACGCGGCGGTATCGGATACAGGGTCGTAGGGCGGGTCGAGGTACACGAAGTCATCTCGCTCGACCGCGCCGACGCTTGCTGCAAAGTCGCCGGGGGATAACTCTATTTGTGCTTCTATGAGATAGCGGCTTACGGCACGCACTACGGTCGGGTCAAGTATCCGGGGGTTTCTGTAATTACCGAAAGGAGCATTGAACTGTCCCTGCCGGTTGACCCTGAACAATCCGTTGTAGCAGGTCTTGTTAAGGAAGATGATACGCGACGCGCGCTGCACCGGTGTCAGTAGAGCGAACTCCGGCTCACGGTCAAGCCCCCGCAAACGGTAAAAGTATTCGCTCGTAATCTCGTGATTATGAATTGAAGCTATCAGTGCTTCGGGTTCGGTTTTGATGACCTGATAGCAGTTGATTAACTCCGTGTTGGCATCGCTCACAACAGCGGTAGAAGGCTGCAAATCAAACAATACAGCGCCCGCCCCGATGAACGGCTCGAAGTAAATGTTGTAACGACGGGGAATGTACCTGCGTATCTGCGGTAGAAGCTGCCGCTTGCCGCCCGCCCACTTCAAGAATGGTTGTACAAGGTCATTCCTGCGCCGTTGCGGTGGGTTGCGCCGGGCGGGTCGTGTGACTTCCTGCGGCAAAGTTTGTTGGTCGCTCACAGCACAACCTTTCTTCCGCGTGCCAAAGGCGACGGCGGCGGGATGTCAAAGAGGGAGCGGCGACGCTTCGGCTTCTTCTCGGTCGGAGCGTCGAGTAATGCCGTGTCTTGGATAACGGCGTCAATAAACTTTAGTCCCATACGGCGCGCAACTTCTAAGCGATGCTGTCCGTCGAGTAAGAAGTGATTTTCGTTGAGTGTGACCGGAATCCACTGCCACACGTCAAAGTGCTCAAGAATGGTTTGTACTACGTCCTCGTAAACCGGATTAGGATAGCTCATCAAAGATTTGTCAATCTTAATTTGCTTCAATGGAACTCGTCGCAACGGAGTCCAATATGGCTTGTCGAACTGCGTGAACAGTTTGTAGTTGAATTCCGATGCCGGGATGTAATCTGGAATCTTCATCGTCCTCTTTCAGTTGTGACACGCTGAAGTGTCACGGTTGGTCACAGGTTGTCACATCGAAAACAACACCACTTAGTTGCTGAGTTTTTGTGCAAGCCACGCTTGGGCACGCGACTCCGAAGTTGCTGCGGTTAGATGAGCGTAATGCTTAAGAACTGTTTCTACTTTGTCATTGAGCATATAGGCGGCATCAATGAAGTTGTTCGTATCAAGAATGTATTCGGTCGCCCAAATTGTACGAAGCATGTGCGGATTAACTGCGACTTTGGTGTATCGGTAAGTAGCCTGCTTGAATTTACTAAGCAGTAGATGATCGCTGTAAAGCCCACCTATCGCATTTAAGAAAACGTGTTCTTGATTATCCACGCGCGCAGCCACGTCATCGTTTCTTACAATAAAGTTTGCGGTCTTAAGCTTCGTGAGGAGCGGACGCCACATATACAACCAACGCTCCAACACGGCTGTTAAGTCATGTGGAAACTCATACTCAACTGAATTAACTTGATTATTTCTAGTCCCGATCTTCAACTGCTTTCCAGAGTACCGAAGAAACCATTGCCCGTTCCGCTTAAATAAGTTTTGCCCGTCCTCCGGTTTAGTGGGATTCCATGCCATCTCACGTAGGTTACGCTGTCGAAATGGGATTCTCACAAGTAAGCGCATCATAAGCGAGAATCCGGCGTTTGCTGCGTTTCGCGTAAAATCATGATGTGAACCGCGCGGCGCACCTTCGGTTTCAAAATGCTTTAGCTCGCGCTGCAACCTATCTTTTGCTTTCAATGACATTCCGTTAAACCGCTCTGGGTTGGACGGATCGTAAGCCAAACCAACAGCTTCAATTTGTTTCAGTGATAACCAACGCTTCGATTTGTCGTAAGCCGGAGTGTTGACCGGCAGCCGGTCACGTAGTTGTTTCAGACCCCGCACACGATCCTCAAACTTTTGTTGCTCACTCGGCGTAGTGGCAGTAATCTGGAAATAACGAGCGAGAGCGCGGCTATAAGCACATGCTCCTGAAACGCTTACCGTTGATTTCCCACGAGCCTCAATAAACCAACGGGCAAATTCCTGAACGTGCTCTGGTATGCACAAGTCGGCAAGCGCAATAGCATTGGCGGATAAGCCACGAAACTTCACTAAGAAGCCAGCTATTCGCAGCAGAGAATCGTGCGCCGTATCAAAGGTCACTGAACGACGCTTGAGGGTGCGCGGTCGTTCTGGATTAAATTCGCTAGTACACCACACACGGTAGCAAGCGAGTTCCGCACGCAAGCCGTTAGGAACCGGATCAAGAATGTACTTCTCACTAAACAGACACTCCCTCCGAGGCGGGAGTCGAGTGAACTGTGGTAGGGCTTTACGTGACTCCTTCCAAGAAGATAGCTCCACCTTCAAACTCGGAATCAGCCCCGCCTCACCAGCCTTACGCAGAACAAACGAGACATTGTTCTTGGTATTACGAATCGCAACGTCGCTTAAAGCCACCGATTCAGATTTCCGATTGCGTTTGGTGCGCTTTAGGTTCTCATCAATCAGACGATTGCGTTCTGCAACGGGCTTGTTAAATAGACCAACCGGGCAACAGGACATCTCTGATTTCAGTAGGAGGGCATATTGACGCAACGAAGACTTACAAGGAGCTATGCGAGACTTGGATAAATGCCCCTTCTCAACAAGCTCATCAAAAATTTCCTGCAAGGTTTTCGTCTTCATTGCTTGCCTTCCATTATCCATTGTGGTACTAAACCAATCCATGACACGAAGCATTATAAACGACACTGAGCGACACAGCAACCTATTTAGTATCACCCTCCCCGTCCAATTTAACTGTTTGGAGTGCAAAAACGGTACTAAACCAGCCGCGTATTTGCCTTAGATGCGCCACCAAGCGACACAAGGACTTACAAATGACTACATCAGCAACTAAATGGTACTAAATCCAGTTTTGTATTTAGGTTTATGGTTGTCGTTTACTGGCACTTAAACAAAGCAGCTTCGATTAAGGAGCCGAAATGAAGAAGGAAGCAAAACGAGTCATCGTGAGTCCACTCGGGCAGATGTATTCCACAGATGAGGTCGCGCAAATTCTGAATATCAGCCGCCGCACCGTTCAACGCATGATCCGCAACGGCGAGTTGGTCGCCATCGGGAAACAGCGCCACTACAAAATCACTGAAGAAGAGCTACGCGGCTGGAAGGAAAGAGAGTTGGCAAAAGGCACGGTACGCGCTGAACAAGCGCGTGGAGCGGAAGCCGCTTGAACTGCTATTCACAACGCAGAAGGGGCGAGAGCCATCGAGACTCTCACCCCCCTGCTAACTAAAATAGTTGGAACTAAACGTCCTCAAACTACCCTAGCCGCGCAACAGCAAGGATATGTTGAGGACGACTATTAGTCAATCACAAACCTGATTACTTCTGGTGCGTGATTAGGCAAATGAGTCAGGAGACTATCTTGCAACAATCATCGCTTCTCGCAGGGCTTACTACGTCCGCACCACTATTATTCCCATCACTCGATCTCACTGCCACAAAGATACACGTCGCACACTTCTCTGCTGCCGGATGCGCGCTCATGGTCGCCGCCGGGATGCCGTCAAAGTTCAAGGGCTACTTGGACGCCGTGCTCGCTGTCTCTAACGGCAAAGACGAATTCTCTTCTACCAATCACAAACTCGCCAAATATATCTCTACCAAGCGCGGCATCTTGTATGAGTCGGCATTGCGAGAAGTGACACGCTATGCCACTGCCTTCTTCAAGTGGCAAGAAGAATCGAAAGTCGCATTCATCAAACGTAAGGTCGGTTACATAGTCAAAGGAACCGACGAACACATAGACACGTTTTACAGCCTCCCCTACCTCCAAGTGATTGCTGAACTGCTTCAACGCGGAGGCTGGATGAGTTTGAGCGTAGCGGAGCGCGAAGAAACACTCGAAGCATTGCGCGAGCAACCCGACAATCTGTCGGGTACGTTGCTCGAAGATGCACAGGGGGCGATCCGCGACCACAAACTAGCCCACCTGCGCGCGGGCGGCGGCTCAACTCAGACCTTCCCCGGTGGGCGTCCAAGCGGCAATCGTAAACTCTCATCCTCCATACGCGCGGCACATACGCTAGTGCTAAAAGGGAGCGGCAAATTCGCTTACGATGCGGAGGCACGCAACGAGCTACGCAAACTCGCCGCCACCGTCGCGGCGGAACTTGCCGCGCTCGATGACGCGGAAGAAGTGATTCCAACGTACTCCGACGCTTTTGTACATACTGATTCAGAAACAGAAGAACGTACAGAAGCGTCAGATAAATGTAAGGAAGAAACACAGGGGGGGGATGTGGTCACGGCATCGGCGTGGGACGCGATGACGCGACGTCTGCGTGCCGAATCCTCGCCGCCCGCAGACGAAACTGCCGCGCTAAATAGCGAGCCGGTCGGCGCTGTCCCCCCCTGTGTTTCTGCTCCTGCCCACTGTTCGGATGATTTACTATCGTCGTCTTCCGTGTCGGTGAAGGTTGCCGCTCTACGTGAAGTAGCTATGGGTTTGTGGGCATTTCAGTCGGTCGGGGTCGGGTCGTTTCATTCTGTTCTTAAGTGCGAGCGCACGACTAGCGCGATATTTGACGCTGTTGACGATTGTGCGAGTTTCGAGCAAAACATCACTGCTTATTTGCGGCGCTCGGAAGATGAACACGCGAGCTTGTGTGTTCGTCCTAATGGGGCGCACCTAATCCAAATTGACGACTGCAACCAAGCTACACTTGACCGGCTGACTTCCTTCTCTTTCCTGACCGTCGAGACTTCACCAAACAGCTATCAATGCTGGCTCGCGTTGCCGGGCACAGCTTCCGGCGAGCGCAACGCGGTGCGCGAGCGGCTGCTGCTCGCGCTCGCTTCCACCAGCGCAAACGGCGGGGCGTATAACTCTTTGCGCTTCCCCGGTTCACGTAACTTCAAGTTGAGTCACGAAGCGATTGGCTTCCCCTTAGTTCGCACGCTGACCGTTGAGATGGAACGCTTTGTAACTCCCGCCGAACTCCATGAAGCGGGCTTGCTCCCCCCTATGTCTTATCCTACGCCCCCTTGTCCTGGTGCGCGACGACGGTTGGATTCCTTACCAACCCGCTTTCCTTCGTGGGAGCGCGAACTCGCCCGTGTGCCGCGTAAAGATGACGGGCAGCCTGACCGTTCACGCGCCGACTACTGCTGGTGTTTGATGTCTTTGCGTTGGGGGTGGAGTGAGGGCGAAGTCACTGGCAAGCTGCGTGAAGTTTCTACCAAAGCCGCGACTGCTTCCCGTCATTACATCGAAACTACGGTACGTCGCGCTGCGAGACATACTTGAGGTCGCCTTTAGGTGGCGACCCGCTTTGTGGGTGGAGTCTGTCCTAAATTTGCCTATACTTCTGATGCTGTGCCAACCTGTGATCGGGAGTTGTCACATTTGGACATAGGTTGGCGCGAAACAATATGGGCTTCAGGTTTATGCGTTGTGCCGGATTTGAACGATGCGAGACGACGAATTGACGGGACTATACTAGGAGATTGTATTCCGCAGTATAGCCCCGTCGGATGAACTAGCTTAGCCTTTGGCAATGCTCGCAACGTGGTCTGTTGTCAGTACCGGCTGTTCGATTGCGGGGCTCGATATTGTTACCTTCCGTGCATTTGTCATTGTCGTGATAGACCTTACGGTCTGACTCACGGGAAGAATGAAAAGCTGGAACTTTAGCCATGATTTGGCCACTCCTTTAACTGATTAAGTCTCTGCCTTGTTTCGTGAGGATGTTTCACGGTTGAATCATCTGTGCAAGTGTGAATTATAGCACTTCCGCCCCAAACTTCAAGTTGCTTCCGCCCCGAAACTTGGTTCAGTCGTCAACTCGTATGTGCTCTGAATCATGCAGCATATGTAGTGCCCTCTCTTCAAGAAAAACTGGATGAACTTTTCCATAGTCCCTAGACTTTTTGTACAAATGTTACTTTTCGGGCGAAGTTAACTCAATTGCCTTGCGTCACGTTCGCGTCGGAACACATGCACCGATAAACAGCACGAGTTAGCTCTACATCTTACAGGCAATACTCGGCAATCTCTTCGTGGCATCCGGCGCAAAACCTTTCGTACACCAGCCTCCCACTCATGCCTTCGGTCTTCGCCGCATCAACCTTTAACACCTTCGCCAAATGTGCGAGAGAAATGTATTTCCTATCCCAACAAACAAATTCGTGCATTGTGTCGAAGATAGGCTGGCTACGGTAGCGAGCAAATGACAGCTTCACGGTCGGTTCGACACGATGCACCATTGATCGTTTGTATAAAAAAGGCAGGTCGAAGTTCATTGCGTTGTGACCGATGATGAGGTCGTGACGTGTGTTGAAACCTTGCATTAACTTCCAGAAGGCGCGGAGCGTGCGCGCTTCGTCCAAGTGAAACATCATCGTTTGCCGCTCGCGTCCAAGCACGCCGCGTATCGTTTCTACCCCATCCGTTTCGACAATCACGCCGATGGATAACACTCGCCCATACTCTCCGTGCAAGGCGAGCCGCTTGAACTCTTCATCCGTGCATTTCCGTTCATAGCAGTCCGGCGTTACTTTTTTGCTTTCGAGTTTTGCGATTATGTCGGGCGTAATTTCTTCCCTTACAACCTCGTCGGGCGGCAGTGTTTCGATGTCCACGAAAATCTTCTTGACCACGACGGATGACCTCGCTTTACGTTGCAAGCGTAAAATATCGTTGCAATTACGACACTAAGGCGTGGATGATATACGCTGAGGTGGGGTCTGTCTAGGTTTCTGTGACAATTACCGTCACAAGTGGACACAGGTTGTCACAGCTTCATGTTTAGCTTTAAGTTTGTGGTATAAGGCGGGGCGTGAAGACGAAGATCGAAGCGGCTGAGTATCTTGGTATGTCTGTGCGAACGCTCCTGCGCCATACGGCTGCGGGGCGCATTGCTGCGAGTCAGCGACGGGGAACGCGCGGTGCGGAGACTGTTTATGATGAAGGGGAGTTAGAGCAATTTAAGAAAGAACTTGAAGGTGTGACATACCCTGTCAGACCTGTTGTTACATCTGGCACGAATGCCTTCGAGAGTGATGCGGCTCTTGTGCCTCCCAACCAAGCCGAGTTTGTTGGAGAGCGGTTTTTAGCGGCTCTTGAATCAATCGCGGCTCGTGACTCGAAGCCTTCTGTGGGGGTCGTGCCCATTGCGGACAAAGTAATACTCACGCTCGCGGACGCGGCGGTGCTCACAACGCTTTCACGGTCGCATTTGCTAGAAGCGATTCACGACGGAAGACTTAAGGCAAAAATCATCGGACGTGGCTGGCGGATAAAGCGGAACGACCTAGATATTTATGTGCGAAAACTTTAATGACAGTCAATCATTTACTCCCGATGAATAATTATAGCCGCGTGCCAAAATTTATAACGAATGCCGATGATTTGGTCACTCCTCACGAAACTACAGTCGCAGGTTTCTTAACGCAAGCATTAGAGAAAACACGAAAAGCTACGCTCTACTCCGAAGCGGCAACGGAGTTTCATCGGGCGTTACAAAACATCGAAAATATCAACACGCTCGACGTGTTGCTTGATGACGACAATTACCGGGATGGTCTCATTGCTGCCGCAGGCTTCTCATTAAAAGCTAAATCCCACATAACTAGACAAGAACTCGACGAAGCAATTAAAAGGGTTTTCTCCACTCTAAGAGACAACTTCGGCGAAGCATTCCGCGAAGAAATTGTCTATCGCTACTTGCTGACGATGGGCGACACGCTCGGCGGCAGTATGCGGAATTACATTGGAATGCAAGCTGGTATCAAACTCACGAATGCACTTCGAGATGCGCTATCCGCTCAACAATCCTTATTCAGTATCAGACAAAATGACAAAGGCAAGGTGCAGCGAATCTCTTGGCATAGTCGCTTGTTGCTTTTCGACGCGAAGACAAAACTTACGGGCAACAATGTTGACGTGGTGCTCCTCGATACGTCGCTCGCTTCGACGTTTGAGGAACTCGTAACGATTCCGCAGGCTTACCTTGCTTGTGGCGAGTTAAAAGGTGGTGTTGACCCTGCCGGTGCTGATGAACATTGGAAGACGGCGCGTAGCGCACTAGGTCGAATACAAACAAACTTTACAAGCCACAGTCATCATCCTGCGTTGTTCTTCATTGGCGCGGCTATTCAGCGCCGCATGGCGAGAGAAATTTATGCTGGCTTGCAAAGCGGGTTACTCACCCACGCGGCAAACCTTACAGTGCCGGAGCAAGTTGAAGACCTCGCTGCTTGGCTCGTCGCGTTGCAGCTGACGGTTACGTCGTAGGCTTCGACCACACGTAAACGCATTTGCGAAGTTCTTTGCGCCCGTGTATGCCCATTTGTTGACTGCTATTACCCTTACCTTTGGGCAACACCCAGATGTTCTCGACAGTGAGACCAGCACGCTCGGCGAAGTCTGAAAGAATCAAGTCAACTGGAACTTCTTCGCCGATGTATTGCACGTTGTCATTAACCATGACGATATGACCGCCCGGCGCGAGGGTGCGCGCGAGTTCATGCACCACGAAACCCATCTCAAAAAAATAGTTCTCGACCAAGTTCGGGATGTTCTTGTTGTTCAATTGACCTCGATCTCGCGCCGCATAAAGCAAACTTAAAACTTCCTGTAAGGCATAGCATTCGTCAAAACTGCTAACAGCCGCGTTGTGTAATTCGACGTTGCCCGGCGCTTCGTACTGCTTAGACAACCACACGCGCTTCGACTTGTTCTCGACCGTAGCAGATAGCAGCGTTTGCCGCAGACGTTTAACATCATCTTCGCCATGCCCAAGAAAGGCTAATTCGAGCGCATACGTCCGCGTGTAATCGTAGCGGTTGCAATACGGCGGCGACGTGACTACTAAATCAAAAGACTCGTCTTTAAGTTGTGAAAGTTCTATTAGGCATGAGCCTTCTATAAGACGCGCGGTGTGCGCGAACGTGCCGCCGTTGCGACGGCGAATGTCTTCAAGCATCAACTCTAATTGTCGTGTGACAGCTAATCGAAACTCGTAAATCTCGCCTTTGTTGAACGTCGCCTTGAGCACGCGACCGGAACGATTATCCCAACGAAGATACTGCCCGTCCTTGCGCGTGTAACTCACATCTTCAAGTATAGCGAGACAGGCAAAATGGAAAAGCTCGCGCACGACCTTACTATTAATTGTCGCAAGGAACCCTTGATAAGCAGCTAAAGCAACTTCTGTTGACTGGGTGAAAGCCTGTGCGGTTATTCGTATGTGCGGGAACCTGTACCCGTGGTTATCAGGCTCTTCAAGTGAATACTCTGCAAGTCGTGTCATCTCATGCTCGAAAGTGGCAATGTCAACAGTGTCAGCAAGGATGCGTGCGCGGATCGCCGCCGCGCCGACCGGCAATAGTTCAATTCCTGTGGATTGCCAGCCGTTCTTTGTTGCTGTGGTGAGAGTCGTACCGGAACCGGCGAATGGGTCTAGCACTCGTGGAATGCCTTCACGCTTTGGCTTAAACTGAGAAAGAAACTGCCTAACAAGTTCAGAAGAGAAACCTTCTCGGTACTTGAACCAGCGATAAAATGGCGCGCTCTTATTTGTTTGGTTTGAGACTAACGCACGTGTCAATGCCGGGATGACTTTTAGTTTGTCGGCATACCTATCAAAGAGAACATCACGCGCACTGCCACGACGCACGGTGTTGCCAGTGGCAAACTGTGTGTGTAACTGAGTAGAATTTTCTAACGTAAGTTGCATTGCCACACTCTTCATTGCACAAATCCTTTACCTTAGAAACCCTGAACGGGTCGGCTCATACCTGATACAGCAATTAGCATGAACCTTGCTACCCTCTTGTTTGCCGCCGCGCCACGTCAGTCGTAAGCGCGCTCTCACGGCACGTCGCGCGTCCGCCGGGACGCGAAACGGCAGGCGCATATTTTTCGGCGAACTAATGACACGCTGCACGCCAGAGTTCGGCAACGGTTGTCGAACTGTGTGAACAACTTCTAATTGAATTCCAATGCCGGGGTGTAATCTAGCTTATTCATGTTATTACCTTTAGCTGTGCCACCTTGCTGTCACAGTTGGTCACACTATGTCAAAGGTCAGGAACGCCGTATCTTTCACTCCGCAAACTTTTGCGCTGTCCACGAGCGCGCCCGCGCTGCGGCATCCACCTTGATTAACTCATAATAAAACTTTTGCATTGTCTCCGGCTTGTTGTTGAGCATGTAAGCCGTGGTCTGTGGGTCATGGGTATCGCGCATTTGCTCGGTCGCATAAATAGTACGAATCATATGCGGATTGACCGCCACACCAGCGTATTTGAAAGTCGCCTTTTTGATTGCAACGTGCATCAAGTTAGAAGTGTACGGATTGCCGATTGCATTCAAAAAAACATACTCCTGCGAGCTTTGACCGCCATCTGACCTGAGGTCTTTGATGACTGAATGTGTTCTCTCAAATTTGGTAAGAAGAGGACGCCACAGATAAAGCCACCGTTCCAAGTCGGGCACAATTTCAATCGGAAACTCATGCTCGATTGTATTTACTTCTTTACCCTTGTGGGCAACCTTTAATTGTTCGCCGACGAACAGCAGAAACCAACGACTATCACGCTTATAAAGATTCAAACCGGCTTCTGGCTGTGTGGGATTCCATGCCATTTCGCGCAAATTACGTTGGCGCAATGGAATGCGTACAAGCAACCGCAACATGAGTGACACTCCTGCCCAACCCGCGAATCTCGTAAAATTATAGTTAGTGTTGCGCGGTGCACCTTCATTCTTCAGATACACCAACTGCCTGTTTATTTCATCACGTACTTTCGGTGCGCGCTCATTGATCTGGACTGGATTAAAGGGGTCGAGAGCCTTTCCAACGGCTTCAATTTGTTTAAGCGACAACCATCTTTTCGATTTGTCGTAAGCTGAAGTCTCGCGGGGCAACCGCCGATGTAATTCTTTCAACTCCCTCACACGCTCTTCATAAAACTGACGCTCAGTTGGCGTCGCCGCAGAGAGTGAAAAATAGCGGGCGAGTGTTTGGGCGTATTGAGACGCCTTCGAGGAAGTTGCAGTGGACTTGCCACGCGCTTCGATAAACCATCCCAAAAACTCTTTCACATTATTTGGCTCACACAACGCAGCAAGCGTCAGGCTATCGGGAGCGACGTTACGATATTTCACCAAGAAGCCGGCAATCCGCAGCAAACCATCGTGTGCGTTGATGTGAGTTGTCATGCGACGTTTGAGCGAGTTGGGTCGCTCCGGGTTGAACTGGCTAGTACACCAAATTCTGTATGTCTCAAACTCAGCAGCAAGCGTGCTCGGTACGGGATCAAGAATGTACTTTTTTGTGAATTGACACTCGCCACGCGGCGGCACCCGGATACCGCCATACAAATTAGACAACGCCTTACGCGCCCGCCTCCACGAAGGCAACTCGACGGCAGAAGTTGGGAGCAAGCCCGCCTCAACCGCTTTGCGGAAAACGTAAGTGATGTTGTTCTTCGTGTTGCGAATTGCAGACTCGCTCAAAGTAGATGAACCGTTCTTGCGGTCACGCTTAGTGCGCGTCATCCCCCGTTCAATGAGCGCGTTCCGCTCTGCCGTCGGCTTGTTAAAAAGATTCGGCGTGCAATGAGCCATCTCCACCTCCAGTAGAGACGCATACTGCCGTAATGCAGATTTACAAGTCGGAATGCGAGAACCCGCTAAAGAACCGTTTTCCACCAACACATCAAAGATTTCTTGAAGCGTATTTGCTTTCATGCTTGCCTTTCAATATCCAGCGTGGTACTAAATGGAGCCGTGACAACAAGAACTATAAACGACACAAGATGACAAAGCAAGTGGTTTAGAAGTCCGCTTCACATCCACTGTGATAAGGCGGGTGCCATTATTACTACTAAATTACAGCCGTAAACCCCTTAGTAACGACACTAAGTGACTGAAAGTACATCAAGTGTCAAAATCGGCTACTAAATGATACTAAATCGAATTCTCGCGTGATGTTCAAGAGTCGTTTGTTGGCGCTTAAAGAAAGCAGTTTTAGCTAAGGAGCAAAGAATGAAGAAGGAAGCAAAACGAGTCATCGTGAGTCCACTCGGACAGATGTATTCCACAGATGAGGTCGCGCAAATTCTGAATATCAGCCGCCGCACCGTTCAACGCATGATCCGCAATGGCGAGTTAATCGCTATCGGGAAACAGCGCCACTACAAAATCACTGAAGAAGAGCTACGCGGCTGGAAGGAAAGAGAGTTGGCAAAAGGTACGGTACGCGCTGAACAAGCGCGTGGAGCGGAAGCCGCTTGAACTGCTATTCACAACGCAGAAGGGGCGAGAGCCATTGAGACTCTCACCCCCCTGCTAACTAAAATAGTTGGAACTAAACGTCCTCAAACTACCCTAGCCGCGCAACAGCAAGGATATGTTGAGGACGACTATTAGTCAATCACAAACCTGATTACTTCTGGTGCGTGATTAGGCAAATGAGTCAGGAGACTATCTTGCAACAATCATCGCTTCTCGCAGGGCTTACTACGTCCGCACCACTATTATTCCCATCACTCGATCTCACTGCCACAAAGATACACGTCGCACACTTCTCTGCTGCCGGATGCGCGCTCATGGTCGCCGCCGGGATGCCGTCAAAGTTCAAGGGCTACTTGGACGCCGTGCTCGCTGTCTCTAACGGCAAAGACGAATTCTCTTCTACCAATCACAAACTCGCCAAATATATCTCTACCAAGCGCGGCATCTTGTATGAGTCGGCATTGCGAGAAGTGACACGCTATGCCACTGCCTTCTTCAAGTGGCAAGAAGAATCGAAAGTCGCATTCATCAAACGTAAGGTCGGTTACATAGTCAAAGGAACCGACGAACACATAGACACGTTTTACAGCCTCCCCTACCTCCAAGTGATTGCTGAACTGCTTCAACGCGGAGGCTGGATGAGTTTGAGCGTAGCGGAGCGCGAAGAAACACTCGAAGCATTGCGCGAGCAACCCGACAATCTGTCGGGTACGTTGCTCGAAGATGCACAGGGGGCGATCCGCGACCACAAACTTGCTCATCTGCGCGCGGGCGGCGGCTCAACTCAGACCTTCCCCGGTGGGCGTCCAAGCGGCAATCGTAAACTCTCATCCTCCATACGCGCGGCACATACGCTAGTGCTAAAAGGGAACGGCAAATTCGCTTACGATGCGGAGGCACGCAACGAGCTACGCAAACTCGCCGCCACCGTCACGGCGGAACTTGCCGCGCTCGATGACGCGGAAGAAGTGATTCCAACGTACTCCGACGCTTTTGTACATACTGATTCAGAAACAGAAGAACGTACAGAAGTGTCAGATGAATGTAAGGAAGAAACACAGGGGGGCAATGCGTTTACCCTATCGGCGTGGGATGCGCTGACGCGAAGCCTTCGCGCAGATGAAGTCACCGCGCGAAGTAGCGAAACTGTCGAGAATGTCCCCCCCTGTGCTTCTGACCACGCCTATTGTGCAGATGCACCCTCATCAGGGGTTTCCGCGTCGGTGAAGATTGATGTCCTGCGTGAAGCGGTAATGGGGTTATGGGCTTTTCAGTCGGTTGGGGTCGAGTCATTTCGCTCGGTTCTCAAGTGCGAGCAAACGATGGGTGCGCTATTCGATGCGACCGACGATTGCGTGAGTTTCGAGCAAAACATTAGTTCTTATTTGCGGCGATCAGAGGACGCTCACGCCAGCTTGTGCGTGCGTCCTCATGGCAATCACTTAATACAGATTGACGATTGCGACCGCGCTGTTCTCGACCGGCTCACTCCCTTCTCTTTCCTGACCGTTGAGACTTCGCCGGAAAGCTATCAGTGCTGGCTCGCCTTGCCCGGTGAAGCTGCTAGTGAGCGAGATTCTGTGCGCGAGCGGCTGCTGCGCGGCATAGCCACAACCGGCGCGAACGGCGGCGCTTACAATTCGCTGCGCTTTCCCGGCTCGCGTAATTTCAAATCTTGCCATGAGTCGGTTGGCTTTCCCCTCGTCCGCGCTTTGACGGTTGAGATGGGGCGCTTCGTGACTGCAACCGAACTCGAAGCGGCAGACTTGCTCCCCCCTGTGCCTCCGCCTTGTTCGCCTAATTCAACTTCGCGATATGTGGATAAGTCCCCGGTACGTTTCCCCTCATGGGAGCGAGAACTTGCTCGCGCATCTCGGAAAGCTGATGGGCAGCCTGACCGCTCGCGCGCTGATTATTGTTGGTGTCTGCTTGCGCTTCGTTGGGGATGGGGCGAGCAGGAAGTTAAAAATGAGTTGCGGCGGGTTTCTGCGAAGGCTGCGACTGCTTCACGTCATTATGTTGAGACTACGGTGAAGCGCGCTGTGCAGGTCGCGCACCGTTTCTGATTTGGAATATGATTAGCGTTGATGTCGGGCTTGCCGTATGGCTAGTGTGAAACCTCGCCATTGATGTGGAGTGCTTGTTTAATCCTTCTTGGTGTTGAATGTGAATAGTGTTCTTTTCAAATCTGCCGCTACAGACAATTTAATACCGAAGATGTATGTGAAATACAGGGCGAGAAATCCAACTAACGTCCAAGCTAACCACAGCACCTGTTGTGCGTTCATAAACGCATTGCCGCCAAAGTATTTAGTCAGACGGTTATCAATGCACGAAAGTATGAATACGCCTGAGAATAAGTAAATTGAGCCTCGAACGCCGACCGTTCCATCGTGTCTTACTTTGTCGAAAAGGTTAAGGCGTTTTTCCTCAATTTCAAGGCGCTTCAACTCAACCTGATGGCGTCTTAGCTCAAGTTGAGTTTGTACCTGCTCAGTCTCGCTTGTTGGGAGAGCGTGTAGCGTGCTGGTCGTGGATTGAATGGATTGTGGTAATGACACTTGTTTAACTCCTTTCCGTCTTAGGAACCCGATTTTCTTCGGTGTGGTTGAGTAAGTCTCTGTAAACCTAAGCCAAGAGTACCGCTAAAACTTTGACATACGCGGTGCACGACTAACTAATTTGCATTGATTAACGATTTTTCATCGTTTTTTGTTCCTCTTAGCGCCAATGCTCGATGGTAGATAAATAGTGTCATCTATCAAATCATCCACACTTATACCCGCTGCGCGAGCGTAAGCCAGAAGGATCAACAACGGAGGCTCGCGCACGCCACGCTCGTACCCGCTGACGCTGCTTTGCTGCAACGCTTCCGGCTCACCGAGTCGCGTCAACATTCCGTTCTGTGACAAGCCTAATGTCACCCTGATGTGAAGTAACTTTTCCGCTAATCGCTTCGGGCTGTGCCGTGTCTGGCGTGACGCGCTACCCATAAAGATTTCTCCTTATGGATAGCTTCGAGGCTATATTATTCTTGCGGCTAAAACCATTTGGTCTTACATTGTTATCTCTATTGTGCTTCGCCGGAAGCCGTGCTTGCTCCCGAGCGACGCGCATCACCCGTGCTCGCCACCTTTTCTACGCATGTTCAGTTGCGAACGATACCAGAAACCACGTTGCTCACAGAGATTTTATGATGAATACCAAACTTAGATTCTTCGCTGTCGCATTCCTACTCTTTGTATGTTGGACGATGCCCGCTGCGGCGCAAACCGTGAGGTCAAAATCCCGCGCTGTAGGGAGCAGGGCAACTGCCGCTGCCACCTCTGTAATTTCGGAGCGCGAGGTTGGAGAGATGCTTGAGCGAGGCGTCGAGCTAAACCGCCGTGGAGCGCGGCGTGAGGCACTCGCCATCTTTGAGCGGGCGCTAGTCGCGGCGCGTACAGGCAAGCATGAGTTTTACGAAGGTTATGCTCTCTGTAATGCTGGCGGCATTTATGCTGACACGGGCGAGTACCCCCGCGCGACCGACTACTACCGCCAAGCCCTTACTCTTAGCCGCGCCATTGGCGCGCGAGACCAAGAGGCAATGGCGCTAATGATGCTTGGAACGATGACCAAACGTGCTGGCGACCGCGCTCTTGCCCTTGACTACTATCGTCAGGCGCTTGCCATTCAGCGAAGAGAAGGGATCGTCAGGGATGAAGTCAGCACGTTGAACAAAATGGCTCTTCTGTTTCAGGACATGGGTGATAATGCACAATCCCTTATCTTCTTTGGGCAGGCGCTTGCGCGTGTTCGTCAGGTCAATCAGATGCAGGACGTAAAGGAACAGGAATCAACAATTCTGAACAATGTCGGTTTTGTGTATTTCGAGCTAAAAGACCTACGGCGAGCTGCTGAAAACTACCAGGAAGCGTTGCGTATCGCACGTAAGATAAACTACCCGGACGGCGAATCCGTGGCGCTCAATAACCTCGGTACAATCCACGACAAGTCAGGAAACGTAGAACAGGCAACTCGTTACTACAATGAGGCGCTACGTCTGCGCCGCGCGTTGATGGATCGCGAAGGCGAAGCCATAACGCTTTCTAATCTCGCTCTTCTTTACTTTCGTGTTGGGGAGACGGAACGTGCAGTTAGCTTGATGCGTGAATCAATTGCGCTATACGAGCGGCTCGGCGACCGCACCAGGGTCGCTCGCGCGCAATCGCAAATGAAGGAATTCTTGACCGAACCTTGAGCGCGAAGCATCTTGTTGAGTGATTAGAACAAAAGCCGCTGTGGTGCAAATGCACCACAGCGGCTTTATGCGTGATGGCTACCCATTTAGAGCTACTACACCTTTCTCTTGATGGTTTCTAGCACAGTTGTCTTTGGATTAGTTTTTACACGCGATTTCGGAACGAATTTGCCTGTGATTGCACTTCGCGCAACTTTTACTCGAATAGTTCTTCTAGCCATTTTTAATCACCTCCTCTTGCTATAAATTTAGGTAGAACATACTTCTATGTATTGATGCTCGAAGAGGCATTTATGGTTGTATGCGTTTTGCGTCTTGACCACAATAACATCCATAGTTGTTCTTGCAACTATGGACGTTATTGTGTAGGATTGTTTTTGTGATAGAACAGGCAGCAAACCTCACCGTTGCTTGCTCTGCTATTCAGTTCCTTTCGGTTTGGGTGTTGCGGCGTTACAAAGAAACATAAGGGTGTTTTTGACCTCGCTTTAGCATCACGAGTCGCTGGTAAGGTCGGCGACTGAGTAGTTATTCACACGATGCGGCTCGCACACGAATGGCGAGCCAGCAAACCGGACAGAAGTGATGCCGACGCTTCTCGCGCCGGTTTTTCTTTTTTCCGTGTAGGAGAATACTTAAATGTCAAAAAGAGCAGGTAATCAGCACGTTGTAACGCACAACGGAGCATGGGCAGTACGGGGCGAGGGTAATTCCCGCGTCATGTCAACACATGATACTCAAC
>MWWK01000016.1_pt1 | contig 22343 bp, 22 predicted proteins | sample 1047241 | NCBI WGS metagenome assembly MWWK01 (sample SAMN06349964, study PRJNA376086) | soil metagenome | isolation source: BG12-3 sample Antarctic (ecotone) soil | place: Antarctica | reverse complement strand
CCGGTCTCCCAACTAGACATATACTCAAGCATTTCAGGAGTCAGCGTATCAATATTTATACCGAGAGAACGAAGTTTCAGATTAGCGATTTCCTGATCAACTTCTTCGGGTAAAACATGTACGCCAGCCATCGCTACCTGTCCGTTTCGAAAAACATATAAGACGGTGGTAGACAACATTTTATTGAATTTATATTCTCGGTTCATAAAATGACAATCATAAAACTTTAAATAAAATTGCTCAAATTGACAGACGTCTGTATTTTGTTTGAACATTGAAATGCTTTAACATCGAACATGAAAACATCTGATAAAGTGCGCTTGAAACAATATTTGATTTTTTTATATTAAAGTTTTTCAGTCATATAACTTCAAGTTTCAGAATGTTATAATTATTTTTATAAAAACGAATTCTCCAAGTGACAGTTTTTACAACAGCTTTGTAATAAGTAGATTTTTTACAAATATAAACCTAAACTAAACTATTAGCATTGTACATTTATATGCATCAAATGAATCTATTTACTAACATAATAAATTGTAACTATTAATTTGATTTATTAACTCCAAAGTTCTAAAATCCGCAAATCTTAACAAATTAAAATGAGCGACTTGCATCAAATATACATCCAAAATCGAAGTTTTGAGTTTTGCTAACATTTTAATTCCCAGATGATTTCTTCAGTAAATAAATTATTATGTCGACAATTAAACACAAGTCAATCAGATTGGGACTGGAAAAGGTTTTAGATGAAAAGATTAAAATATTACGAGGGCTTAAAATCGGATTGATTTGCAATCAAGCGTCTGTTAATCATAATTTTCAGCATGCCTCCGATTTGTTTTCTGAACATCCCGGGATTAACTTAACAGCTCTCCTTGGTCCTCAGCACGGCATTCGAGCAGATGTTCAAGATAATATGATTGAAACTTCACATTCGATTGATGAATCTTCAAAATTACCTGTATATTCCTTATATAGCGAAACTCGCCAGCCAACCAAAGAAATGCTCGCAAACTTAGATGCTTTAGTAGTCGATTTACAAGATGTCGGGTGCCGCGTTTATACTTTTATTTATACGATGGCGAATGCCATGAAAGCCTGCGCTAAATTTAATAAGAAAATTTTTGTTCTCGATCGTCCTAACCCGCTCAATGGAATAAAGGTGGAAGGCAATATTTTAGAAAAAGGATATGAGTCATTTGTTGGGCAATATCCGATACCCATGAGGCACGCTTTAACAATTGGGGAAATGGCAAAGCTCTTTAATGAAGAATTTGGTATAAATTGCGATTTGGAAGTAATCGAAATGGACAATTGGGCGCGTGAAAATTATTATGATGAAACGGATGCCCCCTGGGTATTACCTTCACCGAATATGCCTACAGTCTCGACTGCCGTAGTATTTCCGGGAACGGTATTTTTTGAAGGAACACAAGTATCAGAAGGAAGAGGAACAACAAAACCATTTGAAATCATAGGCGCTCCGTACATCAATAGTAAAGAACTAGGAGATGCTCTTAACTCACTTAAACTGGGAGGCGTTATCTTTCAGCCGATAAGCTTCTTACCTTCTTTTCAAAAACATTCTAATAAAAACTGTAATGGCATCTTCATACATGTAGTTAATAGAGAGTTGTTTGAACCTGTAATAACCGGTATTGCAATATTAAAAACGATTTTTGACTTGCACCCAAATGATTTTGAATGGAAAATCCCGCCCTATGAGTACGTTTACGATCGTAATCCATTTGACGTCATTGCCGGAACAACAAAATTGAGGTCGAGGCTTGAATCAATGACATCTTTACACGAAATTAAAAACGAATGGCAAAAAGATATCAATAAATTTTCTATTATTAGAAATAAATACTTACTGTATTAAAGTTAAAGTTATTTATAGTAACCTTATAAACCATTTAACATCAACAATTACAAAGTAAACATAGAAGATAATTTAGAAGTTGGAATAAAGACTGCTAATGTTATTTCTAGAGGAATTTAAAAGAAGATGACGAATACTTATTTTATCGGATTGATTGCCTGGTTATTACCCGGACTAGGGCATATTTTGCTTGGGCGTTGGAAACGAGGGCTTATTATTGCAGTTGCGATTTGGGCAATGTTTGTTATTGCGATACTAAGCGGCGGAGCTTATTATCCGGGCTTCGGGTTCAAGGACGGCGCGCTACTTTATTTGTTGAATATTTTTTCGAAAATTGGAAATGGATTAGGGGCATTTATAAGTTTTCTTTTAGGAAGTAATCCGCCGATTGATGCTGCAGCTAAGGCAACGTTTGAATATGGCGGAAGATTTTTAGAGATATCCGGTTTATTAAATTTTATAGCTATAATGGATGCAATTGATATCCGTTTAGGGAGAAAACCATGATTCACTTTTTTTATCTGACTGGTTTTGCACTATTTGTAGGCGTCTGTTTTGGTGTTTTTTCAACCGGAACTTTAAAAGACAAAATTTTTTATGGAATTAAAACATTTGCTCAATTTATTGTAATTAGTATTGTTTTAGCCTGGCTTTTTTATTTCACACCTCGGTGACATTGATGGGATTAGTTGAAACAGAAGGCTTGATTTTGAAAAGCCATAGTTTAGCCGAAGCCGATAAAATCGTCGTTCTTTTGACAAAAAACGAAGGACTTATACGGGGTGTTGCCAAGGGAGCGAAGCGACTTAAAAGTCGTTTCGGCAGCGGGTTAGAACCATTTTCGATTGTCCGGGTTAATTATTTTCAAAAGGAAGAAAGAGAACTGGTTTCAATTAGCCATATAGAAATTATAAATTCATATTTTGAGAAGGCAAGCGACCCTATATTCCTGCAAAAATTTTCGTATCTGGTAGATCTTCTGGTAGAATTTGCTCCGCCGCACGATCCAAATGAAAAGCTTTTTCGAATGGCGAAAGTTTGTCTTGAAACGGCGGCTGAAAATCTTGAATCCCTTGATATTATTGTTTTATATTTTGAACTTTGGACGTTAAAACTAAATGGTTATCTTCCGGAATGGAAGATTTGTGAAAAATGCAAAACAGAAATAACCTCCGAACAGAAAACAGAGTTACAAATAAATTTTCATCTTCATTGTCAACAATGCTTAAAGACGCACGGTAAGTTGATAATTAACAGTGAACAGAGGCAAATTTACAATAACGCCCAACATTTATCCCCTGCAAAATTTATAGAATTTTGCCAAAGAAAAATAAAAGGTGCGCGTGAGCTTTCAATCGTGTTAAAAAGACTTATTTCTCACATATTAGGTAAAGCAACAGTAGGCAGCAAAGTGTTGTTAAAAAATTTATAAGTGATAATGAAGCGATTTAGTTGGTTAATTTCAAAATATTTTATCCAGGCAATTCTTCCATACTTTATTTTTTCCTGGCTTTTAGTTAGCGTTATCCTCTTTGTGCAGCAGGCAAGTCGATATACGGAAATCTTTTTCAATTCAACTATTCCGCAAAATCTGGTTTGGCAATTATCGCTGGCATTAATTCCGAATGTTATTGTTTTCACATGTCCGATGGCAATTCTCATAGGGACCATAATTGGTTTGTCAAAATTACAAAGCGACAGTGAGTTAATCTCAATCCGGGCGTCGGGAGTAGGAAATTTTCAAATCACTCTGCCAATAATTTTTCTTGGCATTGCACTATCCCTTTTTACTTTTTGTATCAATTTATACGGGGTTCCATTTGCAGCTCAATTGGTTAGAAAAATAGCCCTCGAAACAACCCTTTATAAATTAGAGTCTCCAATTGAGCCGGGTGTTTTCAATGCTGAAATCAATGGTTTTACGATATATGTAAGAGACGGTAATTTTCAAACAGGGGAGTGGAAAAACGTTTTTATCCATACCGAAGATAAAAAAGACAGTCTAACGCGTCTGATAACGTCCAGTAATGGCAGAATTGATTCGACTAATGAAGTCTCTGAATTGGTGCTAAATAATGCAATTTTAATTACTTTGTCTTTAGAGAAAAACAAAGAAAAAATAACCTCTGAAGTAGTAAAGGAATTCCGTTTACTTATTTCTACAAAGCGTGGTGAGGTAATTGAAAAACTATCTAAAACTCAAGAATCACCCGAGGAACTAGGCCTCGGGGAACTTATAAAATTTGCTGCGACAAAACATGGAAAAGAGAAAACGGAAGTTAATATTATATGGCAAAGAAGAATAATTTTATCACTTACACCTTTGATATTTGCCATTTTAGGAATGGCTTTGGTTTTAAGATTCAAACGTGGAGGGAAGGGATTCGGAATTTTTTGGGCTTTAATTTGTATTGTTGCATATTATCTGCTGACAATATTTGGTGAACAATTGGCAAGAACGAATAAAGTTAGTGTTTTATTCGGAAGTATTTTACCGGTATTAGCTAGCGTTTTGCTCATTTTTTGGTTTTTCATCCCAAGTAAATTTCTTTCGTTTAATTCTTTTATAAAGATTCTCCGGATCAAAAACATTTTTAGAAAGGGTTTATCGCAGGAGTTGAGTAAAAAGTTAAAGTCTAATCTTTATATTAATTTTACAACTAATATTTTAGATTTTGATATTATTAAAAATCTTTTCAAATATTTTATCCTTACATTCGTTTTTTTAACGACAATTTACGTAATATTTACTGCCTTTGAACTTTGGAAGTTTGCAAGTGAAATTGATGGTGGCGCATTTCTCCTGCTTACGTATTTATTTTTTTTAATACCTTTTATATATATACAGCTTGCGCCCTCAGCCCTGATGATAGGAATTTTGGCGACTTTTGTTATAAAATCCAGACAAAACGAAATCGTAACCTGGACTGCCGCCGGGCAGAGTGTTTATCGTTTGTTGCTTCCTTGTTTTCTTTTAATGATTTTTCTTGGCGTAATTAATTGGGAAATACAAGAAAAAATTTCACCAAAAACAAACAAAATACAAGATGAATTGAGACTTCAGATCCGGAGCCGGGGAATTTTGGCTAACAGAGAAGGAAAATTTTGGGTGGCAGATGATAAACAAATATATTCTTTTGAATTGATTGATAATAAAAATTATCTGAATCCGAATGTAATGAACCTTTCTATCTATGAATTTTCTGATGATTATTCAAGGTTAAACTCTTTTTACAAAGCTGACCGAGCAACTTGGGAAAAAGATAAAATCAAGTTTATTGAAAAAGCAGAGAAAATAGAGTGGATTAACGACAAAGTGAAGGTTTCAACGGTAGGGGATGTAAAAATATTAAAAAAAACGAATCCATTCAATGCCTTTTATCAAAAACCCAGCCATCTAACAACAAATGAGATTGAGCAACAATTGAATTACATAGAATCGGAAACAGAAAAACAAATTTATCAAGTGGCAATTGAAAAAAAATATGCGACTCTTTTTTTGCCTGTTGTAATAACTCTTTTTACTGCTCCTTTTGCTTTATCTCTGAATAAAAAAGGCAAAGCCCTGACTGTGGGGTATGCATTTGGGTTGTGGCTCTTGTTTATGGGTATTACAAACACATTTGATCAATTCGGCTTGAATGGTTATATCTCTCCCAAAATTGCAATCTGGAGTCCGCTATTTTTGTTTTCGATTTTGGGTGTTTTTTTAATCTCGAAGGTAAAAACATAAAAAAAGCGAAGCCAAAAAAAGCCTCGCTTTGTGAGATTTAAAGATAAAAATGGTGCCTAAGTTCCGGTCTCCCAACTAGACATATACTCAAGCATTTCAGGAGTCAGCGTATCAATATTTATACCGAGAGAACGAAGTTTCAGATTAGCGATTTCCTGATCAACTTCTTCGGGTAAAACATGTACGCCAGGTTTGAGGCTTCCTTGATTTTTTACGAGGAATTCTGCCGAAAGTGCTTGGTTGGCAAAACTCATATCCATGACGCTTGCCGGATGCCCTTCGGCTGCGGCTAAATTTATCAAGCGACCTTCTCCTAAAACAATCACGCTTTTTCCGTTTTTGCCGATGTATTCTTCAACAAAGGGACGTCGGACTGCAATCTCATTCGACATTTCGCGGAGAGCATCTAAGTTTAATTCGAGATCGAAATGTCCACTATTCGCCACAATAGCGCCGTCTTTCATCGTCTCAAAATGTTCCTTGTCGATAACGTGTCGATTGCCCGTTACAGTAACAAAAAAATCACCGATTTGACAGGCTTCCTTCATCGGTAGAACGCGAAAACCATCCATCACGGCTTCGATAGCTTTAATCGGGTCAATTTCTGTGACAATTACATTTGCTCCCAGACCGCGCGCGCGCATTGCGCAACCTTTGCCGCACCAGCCGTAACCGACCACCACAAAATTTTTGCCGGCAAGCAGAATATTTGTCGCGCGAATAATTCCGTCAAGCGTGGATTGACCGGTTCCATAACGATTATCAAATAGATGTTTTGTTTGGGCATCATTGACCGCAATAGAAGGGAAGTTCATTACTCCGGCTTTTTCCATCGCTTTCAAACGAACAATGCCGGTAGTCGTTTCCTCGGTTGTGCCGATGATGGTTTCTGAAAGTTCTTTTTTTTCTTTCAGCATAGTAGCGACAACGTCAGAACCGTCATCGATTATGATATTCGGATTTGAATCCAAAGCCATACGCACATGCCGCATATAAGTTTCGGTTGATTCGCCTTTGATTGCAAATACCGGAATGCCCCAATCCGCGACCAGCGAAGCAGCAACATCGTCTTGGGTTGAAAGCGGATTTGAAGCAATCAGAATTGACTCCGCGCCGCCGGCTTGCAGAGTTCGCGCCAAGTTTGCCGTTTCAGTTGTGATGTGAGCACAGGCAATCAATTTGACCCCGGAGAGAGGCTTTTCCGTTTCAAAACGTTCCCGGATAAACCGTAGAACTGGCATTTCGCGGTCAGCCCACTCGATTCTTTGTTTGCCCTGCGGGGCAAGATTAATGTCTTTAATGTCGTATTCCATTGAAATTCCTTCTTTAGCCATAATTTGTTTTGTAATTATTTTGTTTGGATAAAATTTTTGATTTTTTTAGTTAAATTGTTAAACGCCGGTGGCAATACTCAAAGCGTGGAGTAAAACGTCAGCCTTATCTGTTTTTTCCCAGGAAAATTCATTTCTGGTGCGTCCGAAATGTCCGAATTTCGCAGTTTCCTTAAAAATGGGACGACGTAAATCAAGCGCTTCGATGATACCCGTCGGGGTTAAAGCAAAATTCCTGCGAACAACCTCCGAAAGTTTCTGTTCATCAACTCTACCCGTGTCGTGTGTGTCAATTAGCACTGAAACCGGTTCGGCAACGCCGATAGCATATGCTAATTGAACCGTACATTTTTCAGCGAGCCCGGCGGCGACAATATTTTTTGCGATATAGCGAGCCATATATGCAGCCGAGCGGTCTACTTTCGTCGGATCTTTACCTGAAAACGCACCGCCGCCGTGCGGAGCATACCCGCCATATGTATCGACAATAATTTTACGACCTGTCAGACCCGCGTCACCCATCGGACCTCCGACGACAAAGCGTCCGGTCGGATTAATATGATATTTTGTATTTTCGTCGAGTAATTCAGACGGAACAGTTGATTTAATAACTTTTTCCAAAATATCAGAGCGCAATTCTTCGGTGGAAATTTCTTCCGCATGTTGGGTCGATACAACTACTGCTTCGACCCGGAATGGCTTACCGTCACGATATTCAACGGTAACTTGTGATTTTCCGTCGGGACGCAAGTATGGAAGTTCACCGCTCCGACGCACTTCTGAAAGTTTTCTAGTTAGATTATGAGCAAGTTGAATAGGTAGAGGCATTAACTCCGCCGTTTCATTACAAGCGAAACCAAACATTAATCCCTGGTCACCGGCTCCACCCGTATCCACGCCCTGAGCGATATCCGGAGATTGAGTTCCAACCAGATCCATAACGCTCAGAGTGTTACAATCGTACCCGAAACTGGCATTATTGTATCCAATATCATTAATCGTGTCGCGGATAATTTTTTTATAATTAACTATTGCTTTAGTAGTGATTTCTCCCGCTATCACGGCGGTTCCGGTCGTCACCAAGGTTTCGCAGGCGACTCTCGCTGCCGGATCCTGTTCCAAAATCGCATCCAAAACCGCATCTGAAATTTGATCGGCGATTTTATCAGGATGTCCTTCGGTAACGGACTCTGATGTAAATAAAAAATTTGTCTTACTCAATACTTTTTAACTCCTTAAACAATAAAATTAAATATTTTGACAAAGATAACAAAAGGGCGATTTTATCTTTTAATCAGTTACGTGTCAAAACAGAGAATAGGTTCGACAAATATAAAGTCGATTAAAAGAAACAAAAGATAGATTGCGTCCGATAATAAAGATTATGTTATACAGACATTTATTATAAATTTTATGATGGATTTTTTGTTTTTTCGAAAACTTCTTTTAATACTCTTAAAACTTTATTATTATCATACGTGGCTGAATCTTTGAAGTGAATTTTAAGAATGAAATCTTTGTTCATGGAATATTCAAAAGTATTTGTAAAATTATCCGAGACTACTTCATTCCCGTTTTTTGAATCTGTAGTTTCAAAATTCTTTTTAATATTTTTGACAGTCGGTTTCGTTTTTTTACGATTCAAATTTTGACTTGTAAGCTCTTCAACATAAGTATGCATTGCATTTTCATCAAACTGTCGTGCGATTTCAACTAAAACTGATTTTGAAGATATTTGAGCTTGCCGACATTTCTGACGAATATCTTCGGGGAGACCGGCAATAGCCATACATTCGGTGACGGTCGTCCGACTCTTTCCGATCTTTTTTGAAATCTCTTCGTGTGTGTACCCGAATTGCTTTGATAAATAAGCAAAACCATCGGATTCTTCCCATATGGTTAAATCTTTTCTTTGTAAATTCTCAATCAGAGCAATTTCCGCAATTGATTTATCGTCAATGTCGAGCTCGACACAGGGTATTTCGGTTAAGCCTGCTAAATTGGAAGCCCGCCAACGACGTTCACCGGCAATAATCATCCATATACCCGTTATTGGGTTTGGTTTGACAAGAATCGGCTCTAAGACGCCATTTTGTTTTATTGAAGCGGTTAAATCGGTTAAATCACCGATTTCAACTCGGGGTTGGTCGGGATTGGGCTGGATTTGATTAATGGGAATAACTCTTCCAACCGAACGATTTGAACGGGCTAAATCTTCTACGTAATGCGAATCATGGCGCATATTGACGCCTGCGGGCAATCCCCTTTTAGACACGTTTAAGAACCTCCTTACCTAACTCTCGATATTCCAAAGCTCCGCTCGACTTGGGTGAATAAGAAAAGATAGTTTCTTTGTGAGCGGGCGATTCTTCAAGCCGCACACTTCTTGTGATTATTGTGTTAAATGCCTTTTTTCCGAAAACCTTACGGATATGCGCTTCGACATCTTTGGAGAGAGACGTTCGCTTATCAAATAAGGTGACAAGAACTCCCAACAAGTTCAACTCAGGATTCGGGCGCGAACGAATTTTCTCGATTGTTTCGAGAAGATCGTCAGTTCCCTCTAATGCAAAATAAGAAGATTGGATCGGTATTAAAACATAATTTGCAGCTACCAGAGCATTAACCGTGATCAGACCTAGAGTTGGCGGCGTATCGATAAAAATTATATCGTAAACAGAACAAATTTGCTGGATTCTGTCTTTGAGGCGAAAGATCGCGTCAAAATCACCGGCTAATTTTGATTCTAGCTTGGCAAGATTTATTTTTGAAGGAACAATGTCCAGACCCTGTACATTTGTGGGATATATAAAACTCGACCATAAATGATTAAGTTCGGTAAAAAGCTCATAAGCGCTTTCATTTATATTTTGCGAATCGACGAACGAAAGCGAACTGTTACCCTGCGGATCCAAATCAATCAGTAAAACCTTTTTACCTTCCAGAGCACAGGCAGCAGCCAGGTTGATTGCGGTTGTAGTTTTTCCGACGCCACCTTTTTGGTTAGCAATTACTATTATCATTATAAATATAAAAGATTAGTTGGGAAATAAATTATCCGATCAAATCAGGCCAGTCTTCTGCCAACTCATTTAACTCATCCTCTTTATCAGGATTGCTCTGATTTGATGAGATAGAATTTTCCAGAACATTTTCTCTCACGTATATAGAGCAATCAAAACGAAGGGCTAAGGCAATCGCATCCGAAGGACGAGCGTCGATGGAAATCAAGTTTCCATGATTATCATCGAGCTCTATTAAAGCATAAAAAGTATTGTCACGAAGGTCTGTAATCGTGACGCGAAGAACTTTCAGACCCGTCTGAACGATAAAGTTTCGTAATAAATCATGAGTCATCGGTCTCTGCGGAACAATTTTTTCAATTTCGAGAGCGATCGCGTTCGCTTCATAGGCGCCAACCCAAATTGGAAGAATTGTTTCGGAACCAACCCCCTTCAGAACTACAATCGGGGTGTTCGTATTCGGATCCATTATAAGAGCGCCAATTTTTACTTCAATTAACATAATTCAAACAAAAGTATTCAAAACTTTACCATAGAGCGTATTTGATTTTGATTCGGTTATTTCGATATCGACAATTTTGCCCAAAAGCGCCGCTGAACCTTTAAATTGAACTACTTTATGACACGAAGTGCGACCTGACAAATCAAAGTTATTTTGGCTCGATTTTTTTTCAACCAAAACCTGGACGGTTTTGTTCAAATAAGATTTAAAGATACGATGCTGGTTTAATCTCTGACGTTCTTCAAGCTCAATAAATCTTTGTTTTTTCTCCTCGACCGACACATTATCCTCAAATTGATAAGCCGGTGTTCCGATTCTGGGTGAGTACTTAAATATATAGCAGCTGTCAAATTGACAATAATCTACCATTTTCAAGGAATCTTGAAAATCAACTTCGGATTCATTTGGAAAACCGATAATAATGTCGGTGGTTAAAGAAATTTTTCGGTCTGAAGTTTTAATTTTATCGATTCTTTCAAAATAATTTTCGATCGTATGACCGCGCCGCATAAGCCTCAGAATTTTATTGCTGCCCGATTGAACCGGCAGATGAACCCAATTGCATAAATTTTCATTTTCATTGATCGCCTCGATAATATCCGTGTGAAAATCCCTCGGGAATGAAGTTGTAAATTTTATACGAGCGATACCGGTCGCTGCAACCGCTCGCAGTAATTTTGAAAATGCCGTCGCGCCGCGGAAATCTTCGAGCCCTTCAGAAGTTTTGGGACGGTAACTATTGACATTCTGCCCAATTAAGTGAACTTCCTTCACTCCCTGCCGGTGTAGTTTGTGAACATGCCGGATTATTTCTGGGGCGGGGAGGCTTTTTTCTCTCCCTCTGGAAAATGGAACGATGCAGTAGGTGCAGAATTTATTGCACCCTTCGATGATCGGAACGAAACTGATGTATGGCGAATGTTTCTGAGTTTCGGCAACTGACCAATCATAATCGGGTTCTCGCTCACCGACGTCCAAAAATTTACTCCGCCCCTCTAAAACGCTTTCGATCGCTTTGGAGACGCGCCCGACCGCCTTTGTTCCGAGAACAAAATCAATCGACGGATTTTTATCAAATAAAGTTTCTCCTTCGAGTTGAGCGACGCAGCCCAAAACACCGACAATCTTTTTTTTTGAATAAAGTTTGCGTATTTGACCGATTCTCGTATAAAGTTTGTGTTCTGCTTTTTCTCTCACCGAACAAGTATTAAATAATACAATATCGGCTGAGTCTTCGTCGGGCGTCATCTCAAAATTTTCAGACTCGAGGACGGTTGCAACCCTCTCGGAATCGGAAACATTCATTTGACAGCCGAATGTTTCTAAATAAACTTTTTTCATAGAAAAATTTTTGACTAAAGTAGAGTGTTCAACAAGTATATAAAATATATGGACTCAGAATATAAAAAAAAAGATTTCGTGCATACGCATCTTCACACCGATTATAGCCTTTTGCAGAGTACAATCCAACTCAAGCCGCTGGCAAGTCATTTGAAAGCACAAAATATGCAAGCTTGCGCCATAACGGATTTTGGCAATATGTATGGCGCAATATCGTTTTACAAAAGTATGAAAGCCAGTGAGATACATCCGATCATTGGCTATGAAGCTTTTGTCACTTTCGGAAGTCGTTTTGACCAAAGCACGAGTTTACAAGCCGGAGAGAGACCATATTATAACGTAGTTCTTTTAGCAAAGAACTTAGAGGGTTACTATAATTTAGTTTATCTCGCTTCTAAAGCTTTTACGGAGGGTTTTCATCATAAACCCAGAATTGATTTAGAACTGCTCGCCGAAAAAAGTCAGGGTTTAATCGGTTTGTCCTCCGGTTTTACAGGAGCCGTATGGCACTTTCTCAAGCACCAAAATTTTCAAAAAGCCGCTCAAAATGCGAAATTGTTTGAAGAAATTTTTGGACAAGGAAATTTTTTCCTGGAAATTCAGGATCACGGACTAGAAGAGGAAAAAAATATTCATAAGGATCTGGTTGAGCTTTCAAAAAACACAGGAATTGCCCTGGTTGCTACAAATGAAGCTCATTACATGACAAGAGATGATGCGCGAGCGCATGAAATTTTAATGTGTATCGGTGAGGGTAAAACAATAAATGACAGAACTCGAACGGTTTTGGGCAGTCCGAATTTTTATGTCCGTTCGAAAGATGAGATGTGGGATTTATTCGGTCGAGAACTGCCGGAAAGCCTCTCTAACACTGTAAAAATATCCGAAATGTGCGAAGTCAATTTCCCCGCCGGTAATAATTTGGCGCTGCCGACTTTTCCGATTCCTGTCAATTCAAATTGCCGTTCAACCGATGAATATTTTGAAAAAGTTGTCCTCGAAGGCTTTGAAACTCGCAAAAAAAATGTCTGGTCGCCCCTCCAATCTAAAGGCAGATTAAAATATACACTCGAGGATTATCAGCGTCGTATCAAAAGCGAAATTAAAACTATCAGGGATATGAAATTTCCCGGTTATTTTTTGATTGTCTGGGAGTTTATACGTTTTGCACGCGAGCGTTTGATACCTGTCGGACCGGGGCGCGGCTCGGCAGCCGGTTCACTCGTTGCCTTCTGTCTGGAGATTACGGATGTCGATCCTTTGCAATACGATTTATTATTCGAAAGATTTTTAAATCCCGAGCGAGTTTCAATGCCGGATATCGACATCGATTTTTGCGTTCGGGGTCGGGCGGAAGTCATCAATCACGTAACTGAATTCTACGGGCGCGAATCGGTTTGTCAAATCATCACCTTCGGAACGATGGCATCAAAAGCGGCAATCAAGGACGTCGGACGCGCTTTGAGTATGGCATACGGAGATGTCGAAAAGATTGGTAAATTAATTCCCCCACCTGTCCGCGGACGTAATATAAGTATCTCGCAAGCCCTGGATCAAGTTTCGGATTTGAGAAAAGCAATTGAAACAAGTCCGGACACCAACGAATTGGTTGATTTGGCAAAACGTCTGGAAGGATGCTCGAGACACTCTTCGGTGCACGCCGCAGGAGTTGTTATTTCGCCAAAACCGCTTCACGAACTAGTGCCCGTAGCTCTGTCTGCGAAGAATGAATTGACAAGCCAGTATTCGATGGGGGATCTCGAAAAAGTCGGGATGCTTAAGATGGACTTCCTTGCTTTAACTACCTTAACCATTATAAACGATTGCTTAAAAAGCATTAAGCTAAAGACGGGGATTAGAGTTGATTGGAGTCAAATTCAACTTGACGACGAAAAAACTATGGCGCTCTTCGGCGAAGGGCGCACCGAAGCTATTTTTCAATTCGAATCCTCGGGAATGCAGGAAATTTGTCGACGGCTCAAGCCAAAAGAATTAGAAGATTTGTCAGCCCTCAACGCTCTCTATCGCCCGGGTCCGCTCGATGGCGGGATGGTCGATGATTTTATTGCGAGGCATCGAGGTGAGAGAAAAATTCAATACATAGTGCCGGAAATGAAGGATATTCTTCAGAATACATACGGTATTCTCGTTTATCAAGAACAGATTATGCAGATTGCGCAAAAGCTTGGCGGCTATAGTTTGGGCGAAGCTGATATGATGCGCCGAGCGATGGGCAAAAAGAATCGAGAAGAGATGGCGGAGCACGAACAAAAATTTATTGAGGGTGCGATCTTAAGAAACATCAATCAAAAAAAAGCCGAAGAAATTTTTAACCTGATGGCACAATTTGCCGACTATGGTTTTAACCGGAGCCATAGTATCGCCTATGCGTATTTAGCTTATCAAACTGCTTATCTTAAAGCGCATTTTGCTGCTTACTTTTATGCAGCTGTTTTATCGAATGAATCCGATGACGTCGCCAAAATATATAAATATTCGAATGAACTTCGCGCTGGCGGGCTAAAGCTACTGCCACCGGATATAAATGAGAGCGATGCTGATTTCACGCCGCTCGACAATAATGTCAGATTCGGATTGAATGCCATTAAGGGAATTGGCTCCTCGAGTGTGCAGGCAATAATTAATGCGCGAAAAAGTAATTTTACTTCACTCTATGATTTTACGTCCCGGCTTGATCAAGGCTCGGTCGGGCGGCGCGGATTGGAAAGTTTAATAACTGCCGGAGCGTTTGATTCGTTGATGCCGCCGGAAATAACCATTCATCGATGGCGTGCGCGGCTTTTTGCCGGCATTGAAGGAGCTTTTTCACAAGGACAGAAAATTTGGAACGATCGAATGAGAGGTCAGAATGCTCTGTTTACGGTTCAAGCCAGCACTGAAACTATTCTTCAACAACAATTACCGGATGTAAAGGCTTGGACACAAGATGAGCTTTCACAACATGAAAAGAATTCGGTAGGATTTTATCTTTCAACACATCCTTTAGATGTCTTTGCAGAAATATTAGAAAAGTTGAAAATTATTAAAATTGCCGATCATATAGAATTGAAGGCTGGTGACAAGATAACGATTGCCGGCATTGTTTCTGGCTTTCAGTTGAGACATAGTAAAAAAGGCAATCGGTTTTGTATTTTTAGATTTGAAGACCAGTCGGTCGCGGTGAAATGCCTGGCTTGGGCAGATGTCTTTTCGAAGTTCAGCGAATGCCTTAAAGATGGAGAGCTTTTGATTATCAATGGTAGAGTAGAATCTCTCGAAGGACAAGAAATTACTTTGATTGTCGAAGATGTCACAAAAATTGCCGATGCCGTTCCATTAAAAGCACAGCGCGTTTCGATAATTTTGCCCGAAAGTAAATACAATGAAGATTTTCTCGAAGAGATATTTGGTCTCTTAAGCATCCATAGAGGTAATTGCGAAGTTTTTTTGGGAATTAAACTCGAACAGCGAATTTTACTCAAAGTTCATTCGCAACCGTTACGAGTTCAAGGGTCCAGCCGTTTGGAAATGGATTTGAAAAAGAAGGGTTGTCAAGTCCTCTGGAAATTGTAAAATATTTTTATTCCCACATAATTCTATGATCAACCGAAATAAAAACGCTTTTGAACGGGTTCAATTGGCAAGGCATCCGGAAAGACCGTACACGTCGGATTTATTAAAAACTATTTTTACGGATTTTGTAGAAATGCACGGCGATCGAAGATACGCTGATGATGCGGCTTTAATTTGCGGCTTTGCAACGCTTGATAGTAGGGAGGTAGCTATCGTCGGGCATCAAAAGGGTAGAGATACAAATCAAAGAAAGCTTCGAAATTTTGGAATGCCGATGCCGGAAGGTTATCGGAAGGCTCTGCGGGTAATGAAATTCGCTGAAAAGTTTAATCGACCGATAATTACTTTTATAGACACCCCCGGGGCTTATCCGGGGATCGATGCCGAGGAACGTGGACAAGCTGAAGCGATTGCGTTTAATTTGCGCGAGATGGCTAGTCTGACTGTCCCTGTGATCGGAGTTATTTTAGGTGAAGGCGGATCCGGAGGAGCTTTGGCAATCGGTGTTGCCGACCGCATTCTGATGCTGGAGAATGCCGTCTATTCGGTTATTACTCCCGAGGGCTGCGCCGCTATTTTATGGAAAGATGCGGGGCAAGCCGGGCAAGCCGCTGAAAGTCTAAAGTTGACGGCAGACGAATTAAAGAAAAACAATTTGATTGACGAAATTATTCCTGAATCGAGTAACTGGAAATATCCAAAAATTAAAACCTCTAAATCCACAGATGAATTTCACGAAACTGTTGAAGAGATCAAAAAGGCTTTGAATAGAAATCTGGAAATATTAGATCAAATAGATTTTGTTCAGAGAATACGTCTTAAATTTGAGAAGTTTAGGATAATGGGAAACTATCTTAGTTGATAGACTTGAGATTTATCCTTAACAGAGAGATCCGAGCGTGGTTGAATCTAAAATCTATTCTCCCGAATTTTGATTTTAATTTTTAAACAAAACTTTCACCCACGTTTTGCTGCCTTTCATTTGAATTATGTCTAAAACGGTATATCATCGTCATTCGGCGAATTGACCGTATCCGGGTTATTTGTGGAGTCTTGGTTCGAGAAGCTGTTTTCGGAATTTGTGTCGTTGGCAGTTTCTTCATTTCTATTACCGCTACCGCTTAAAAATTGCATCTCTGTGGCATTAACTTCTAAGCTGTACCGATTATTACTGTCTCGGTCGGTCCATTCTTCAATTCTCAAACGACCCTCTATATATATCGAACTTCCTTTCGTTAGATACTTTGAGGCAGTTTCAGCTTGTTTATTCCACAAAGTAATCTTAAACCATGTGACTACATTTTGTAGTTCGCCGGATTTGTCGCGCCTCTTTTCATTGGTCGCGACCGAGAAGTCACAGACGGCATTGCCCTGCGGCGTATAACGTAATTCCGGATCGCGCCCTAAGTTTCCAACTACTATGATTTTATTAAAAGACATTGTTAAGTTTTTCCATCCTTATATTTATTAATATGAGCGAACTTTTTTGAATGGTATACACATCAATGTATTAGCCTGAAAAGTTTGATCGAATCAATTTTATTTGTATAAAGATACATCGATGTTTCCAAAAAAAAAATGCTTCTTTAATATAACATTACCGGTCGCATTTTTATTCTTTTACTTTTTAATATTTTTTGTAGATCTGCGCGGGCAAACAAAAAGCGTTGATTCCATTTTTAACCCTTCGATTCCCATGAAGTTATGCCGTGCTCAACGTTCTACAAAAACGTTTGACAGGATAATTGCGTCTGATAATCCCAACGAGTTTTTTGTTTCTTATATTGATGGTGAGATCGAATCAATTGAATTGATGGATTTGCAAACAAACCGAAAGCTTTGGAGATCCGAACTGGTTGGTAAAATAAATTCGAGTTTCATAGTAGATCAAATAGATTACAAAACTTTATATTTCGTAACGAAGCTAACTTCATCAACAATATGGGCTCTCAATGCGGAAACTGGAATTACAAAATGGCAGATGATAATTCCCTCTTCTTTAACCGGAGAGATATTTTTGTCTTTATACCAAAACGCATTAATCGTTATTTCTAGAGATGGGAAAGTCTTATCTATCGATAAAAGCATCGGAACTATTAATTGGATCAAATCCTTAAATTTTGTTATTACCTCAAACCCGACTTTTTTTGAAGATCAAGTATTGTTATCAACTGCGGACAACAAAATTTTCCAAATTAGGTTAACGGATGGAAAAATTTTTCCTTTGGTCGATACGCCGTCTGTTCCCAATATTTTACTGGCACTTAGTAAAAAGGAATTTGTCTGGACGGATAAATTTGGCAGGTTTTTTTTTAGAGATAAACTAAAGTTTCGAGCCGGCGCGGAGATTTCAAATATAAATGTTGCGCCCAAAGGAATTTTGGTAGCCTCTAATGATAACTTTTTGTATTTTCTTTCTACAGATAAGCAAAAGATATTGTGGAGAAAGAAATTTGCCGGCAGAATCTTTCCAAAACCTCTGGTTGTCGGTAATTGGGCGATCGTTGCCGTTACGGGTGAAACCGAATTATTAATTGTGGATTTAGCTAATGGAAATTTAATTAATACTTTGGCAATTGGAGAAGGAAATTTTTTTACTGATAATTTTTTTATTGCCTTTAACAAATTATATGCTCCAACAATAAAGGGTCTTTTTTACTCAGCTTATGCTAATGCCGTCTGTTTTAACTAAAAAGTCAATCAAGATAAAAGGCTAGAACAATGCTATTTTAGCCTTTTATCTTGATTGACTTTTTTTAAGACTTTAGTCTTTATATTTCTAGTGACCTTTTGAATAGTCCTGAATCATTGAATATATTTCATCCTTAACAATTAACTTTTTCTTTTTGAGATTTGTTTCCTCTAACATCTCTTCTTCACTAGGATAAGTTAAGCCACTTAATTCAGATAGTCTTTCTTCATAAGTCTGGTGTTGTCGAACTAATTCTCTAAACGCCTGATTTTCCTTAATCAATTCATTTTTTATTGTATCCGAGGCAGCAATTTCCATTATTTTTACCATCCTTTCTTGTTCAATTTCATAGAATTTTTACACCTGTAGAAATTAATTTCCAATGTCCCACGTTGATTGTCTAAATTCTATGTTACATCACATGGAGTTTTCTAATCAAGTTATAATATCTAGCATTTTTCCGAGTTCCGCTGCATAATCCATGCATTTTCAGAAGGATTTCGATAATAATTTGTTCTTGTGTAGATATGATAGAAATTGTTCTTTCGATAAAAGTTTATTGCCTTGTGATTTGATACTCTTACTTCTAACCAGATTGCTTTAATACCAAAACTTACTCCGACTTCTATTATTTTTTTTAACAAATTTTTGCCTACTCCTCTTCTTTGAAATGCCGGGTCGACGGCTATTTGGAGTATTTCTGCTTCATTAAAGAATAATTCTGTTGAATCGTAAGCATTAGTTTTATAAGAAATTATCAGACGCATTATTGCGAAACCAATAATATTTTTTTTATTTAAAACAATTATTTGCTTAGAATCATTTCGAATGAATTCGTCTCTATAATTGTCTGCCGTCCAAATACTTAAATCACATTTTTCTTGTATCTTAATAATTTCAGCGATTAAATTTGATAATAAGCATGAATCTAAGAGTTGATATTCAAATATATGTGCAGGAAACATTTTTAAGATTTAAAAATATTATTGATCAAAATTATAAAAGAAATGTTATCGGACGCTTGCTAATAACTCGAGAGCTATTTAAGCGAATTTACGTATAGCCCTATATGTTTGGCAAGATTCTCTTGAATAGTAATATAAGATACTTTGAGTTTTTTTAGAAACTTTTCAGTGGTGAATTCATTATCATTAAAGGTTTGGTAAAAAATTATTTTATCCAAAGTTGTTTCAAGTAACATTTTTTTTAGCGATTCAAAATCACATTTTATCGCCTTGGTCAGAGTTTTCATCACGCTTCCCTGCTTGCCGAGAAAAATTTGATAAACAAACTGCGTTTTATTTATCTGTATAACCGTCAGAATTTTTCCAAGCTTGCTGGTGTTCATCAAAAGCGATTCTAAAACACAGACTTCTTTGTATTGACAACCGAGAGATTTAGAAAGCCCTCTGGCTAATGCCAAACCAATTCTCGAACCGGTTAAACTTCCGGCATTTTTTGAAATTACTATAAAATTGATCTCACAACGTTCGATTTTATTTTTTTTTAATAATGCCGAAATTTCATCTAAAACGTCTTCTGATTTAGAGATTACAGACGCGCCGCTCCATTTATCAATTTCCACATTATTTCTGAGAAGCGAAATACTTCCGCCCGCAGAAGCCGTTTCAATGGCGAGAAAAATGTTTGTTCGGTTCATTTCCTTAGATATTGTTCGTAAGCCCCACTGATTACATTTTTCAAAGATAAAGGCATTCGATAAAAAATATCTCCTATCTGATAAAAAATTCTCGGTGTGCTATCAAATTCTCCTTCCAACTCAATAGTTGCCTGGATCGGGTTAGGAGGGAATCTTTTTTTTATTTGTTCAACCAGTTCTTTTTTATTTTGCAGACAGTCCTGGAGTGGTTTTAGACGAATTTTACTCTCCCATTCGTTTTCGACTGTTTTAAAAACCCATCTGGGGATGCCCTCTAATTCTTTCTCAATCGGCGTATCTTGTAAATCAAGACCGAGATATTTTTGTGCCAAACCGAGTGCGCAAATAATCCATTTTCTACGCTTTTTGCCCGCGATGTTCAAACATCGATCCCATTCAAAATCCTTCGGGCGATTTTCTACCGCATAATAAATATCCCAGAGTCGCTCTTTATACGCACCGCCGTCATTGAGCCAATGTGTACATATAACTCGCAGGTGATCCTCGGGTCTTAAAATTCTGATAAAAGTCTCTTCAATTTTGACAAGTCTCGAATTATCAAACAAATTTTTCCAGGGAACTTTGTCCAGATGCCTGCACCCCTCGTGCAAATCAACCACCATAAAACCGATTTCAGTATTCTTTAAAATGCCTTTTGCTTGGTGGTATTGAAGAGGATTCACGCACAAATCAATGTCCGCAAAAGCCCTCGGATGATTTTCCGGATACAACTTGCCGACTACCCATCCTTTTATTAAAATCGGTTCGATTTGAGCGGCGCGCAATTTACCGAAAGCATCTGTAATACTGATTTCAGCTAAACGCATCCGTAATTTAGTCCATCTCAGAATATCTTTATCACAATCATTTTTCATATCTTGCAAAAAAAGAAAAAAAGTAGCAAAGTCTTTGCTACTTTTTTTTACCTACTAAGCACACTTAATCGTACGGGCTCGATTAGGACAGACCTACGAGTTTATTACTACTACGACTGGCAAACACCACTGATACACTGACAAGTATCTGGACATGTGCGTGTTTCAGTACTACCAGCGGAAGGACAGGTTCCTGTACAAGCACCAGTAATACCAGCTAACACAGCGCTTGGAGCAACTAAAGATGCCACCAGCGGCAAAGCAACGACCGAAGCCAAACCAACTTTCTTGATAATTTCACGTCTGGTTTGCCCATTCAATTTGACGGACACTCGGTTTTCTAAAAGGTTGTTTTGACTTAACTGGTCAATTGCCAGCCAAACCAAATCTTCCGGAACGGCATTCCCGGCATTATTTCCAAATAATTTGGAAATATCGCTGACCGAGTTTTTACCGTTACACGCTTTCCATACAAAAGCTGATGTTTGATTTAAACAGTGGGCTTTATTTGTATCCAGATCATAAACTAAAAGCTCGTCCGGCATTTCCTGCATAACTAACCCGGCTTTTCGGGCGATTGGATTTTGTGACATTTCTAATTTTCTCCTCAAATTTAATGATAAATTAATTAAACGGTTTAATTTTGGGTGTATTCTACGTTATTTTCAAAAAAATTTATCAATAAATCGACAAATTCTTTTGCTTCACCTCTTTTACTCTTTGCGATTATGGCACGACTTGCAACTTTGTTCAACACTTTTAATGCAAATTTTGTATTATTTCTGATAGAAATAGTATGAGGGATTATTTCCATAATTCCCTGCCCGACGCTCAAAAGCTCTGGTTGCCATTTCCGGACACTCAAATCTGCATTAAATTCAGTTATTAAAATCATTCCGACCGGAATGTTTTTTTTACCGGCGCGACCGCCTAGAGCTTCTACAGAATAATCCACTTGAGCATATTTGTCTATGATACCCCTCAAAGAAAGCTGTTTTGGAAATGTCTGAACAAAGCCATTTTTGTTTAATACCGCGTATTCATCCGAATAATATAACGCTCCCTTTTTGACCAGTTCAGCTACAAGAGTTGTTTTACCCCTGAAACTTCTGGCGGGAATGACTATGGCTTTTCCTTTCCAGGCAACCACGCCGGCGTGTAAGAAAACTTTTGAAACGGCAAACTCCGCAATGGTTAAGCGTAACGTACTTTTGAAAATTTCTATCAAGTCGGATTTTTGCCCCCGCGCGATGCTTTCTTCATTTTTATACAATTCATACATTTTTTTTTCCGCTGCTTTAATATAAATAATGTGATCCGGAATTTGCGGGCTTAGAATTTCATATTTGATTGGAATAGTTTTATCTATCTCATTTTTTAATTCGCTTAAAAGAGAATTTTTATTTGTTTTGATACAGATTTTTATGCCGTAAACTTTGATAAAAATCTGATGAATTGCTTTTGTCATATCTAATTTTGTAATTTTTTTATCGAACATGATCTTTTAATTGAAGAGTTTTCCTTCTTTCATCTTTGAAAAAATAAAAAGTCCGAAAGATTCAATGAAAATGAATATTACCGAGATACTCCAGAATATATTTATTTTTAAATTTATAAAAACCAAAAAAACAATTGTTAACGAAATTAAAACATATAAACCCGTCACCCTCACTTGTGATAAACCCGCTGCCACAAGTCTCTGGTAGATATGACTGCGATGAGCCTGCC
>MWWK01000015.1_pt1 | contig 22632 bp, 20 predicted proteins | sample 1047241 | NCBI WGS metagenome assembly MWWK01 (sample SAMN06349964, study PRJNA376086) | soil metagenome | isolation source: BG12-3 sample Antarctic (ecotone) soil | place: Antarctica | reverse complement strand
GACCTACCAGCGACGCGCCGCCGCCCGGGCTGCTGCCGCCCGCTCCGCCGCTGCCGAAGCCGCCGTTACCGCCGCCGAAGCCGCCGCCGCCGCCGCCGCCGCCGCCACCGCCGCCGCCGCCGCCGCCGCCGCCGAAACCATATCCGCCGCCGCCGCCGCCGCCGCCGAAACCGCCCGCTCCGCCGCCCGCCAACGTCCCTGCACTGCCGCCGGCACCAGTACCACTACCTCCGACAGCGTTAAAACCGCCGCCGCCGCCGCCGCCGCCGAAGCCGCCCGCTCCGCCGCCCGCAGTGCCTTGAGAAGAAATACCGCCGCCGCCGCCGGCGAAGCCGCCGAAGCTGTTCCCTCCGCCCCCACCGGCACCGGCGACTAGCAAGAGCGATGAGACACCACCACGAGTCAAAATCACCGCCGCTCCGCCGCCGCCGCCGCCGCCATTGCCGCTACCACCAGCCAGTCCCGTGACCAACGTCAGCATATCGCCTGCCTGCAAAGCAAATGTCGCCGCAATGCTCGCGCCGCTTCCGCCGCCGCCGAGAACTGCATTACCGTTGCCGTTGCCACCATCGGCGCCGCGCACCGTGATTATATAGCTGCCCGTTTGCGTGACGGTGAATGTCGATTGAGCTTGGGCGATTTGCGCTGCAAACAGACAAATTAAAAACGCGAACGCGGCAATCAAGCCGGAGGCGCGAAACGATGATGATGGAAAAAACACGCGAAACGTATTAGTGAAATCGGACATAAACTAATCTTCTCCTAAATTAAATTGTTTGGAATTGCAGAAGACTCAATGCGCCCTCAAGCAGAAAAATCTTAAACCGGTCGGTGTCGAGAGCGTGGAAGATTAGTCACGGAGCGCTAAATTACATTGATACTACGCGCAATGGCTTTGCAAAATCAAGCAAATATTCTCAAAGCCGCAAGCAATTACGCTCACGGCTTTCTCGTTATCACATTAAATCGTTAGGTTTTGAGATTTTCAATTTCGAGACAAGTTTTGATACACGATTTCATAAGGTATTGAGATGTATTTCGTCAAAGGCGACTGTCTCAGTTAAGGGACGTTTTTGACACATACTGGGCAAATACGCACAGATAACTAGAAAAATATCGTTATGCGATTGCTAGTCATCTTCTGATTCCCTATAAGCCCTTTCCGTTGCAGACCAATTCATTCTGCCCATCAACCATCCAAAAAGAACTCCAGCAATAACATAACCAAAAACATCTGCAACATAACCAAAAACATCTCGTGTCGAATCGATTGAAACATACGGGGTATTAAACCAATAAAACCTTAATAGCCTGATAACCTGGCTAAATACAGGCATAAGTATCGCAAAAGTTCCTCCCATAATAAGAATCCCATTTACAAGAATGTATCGCTTGCGTCCTTTAGCGCGGACTTCAGCCCATTTTTCTTTTTGTTTTTTATTCATATACTTATTTTTCATATTATTAAATACCTCAAAAAGTGTCGATTTTGACACAAATTCTATTATAAACTGCTGTGTCAATAACCAGCGTTTATGAGATGTTAAGAAAGTCGCTGTTTCGCCCTCACGTCCAATGACTTGTTATGCCGCCCGTAATTTGCAAGCACTTCCGAGCGATAGTCCTTATTTCTGTGGGACTGCGGATGGTGCTTTCTTTTCGACAAGTGGGTCAGCGTGACGGTGCAGGAGTTTCCAAGTGCCGCCTTCCTTTCTAAAGATTTGCGTGACTCGCAAAGCTCGCTGAGTCGAATCCTGCTGATTGCTCAAACGCACTTCTTCTCGCTCAATCGCTACGGTGAAACCTAAGTCTCCGCTAAACCCAATATTAAGATATTCGACTTTTATCTTGGCTCCGCTCTCTTTGTACTGGGACGATGCCCAATCGTAACGCGAGCCTACCGCGTTCCAGCCCTTTTCACCATAGCCACCGAACGCACCTAGTATCGTGGCATCGTCGCCTTGCGAGGCATTTTGCTTAAACAGATTAGGATCACCATTGATGAAACGAGTCTGAGCCTCTTCCCAGCGAGGCAAGAATGCTTGCAGGCTTGAGTCGCTAGGCTCAGTTGGGCGAACTTCTGTTTGTGTGCAGGCGGACAGGGCGGAAGCAACAAGCATAAGCCAAAGTATTTTCTTCATAGAGTATCTCCCTAAAGTTTCCGAATCTTAAATACATTCCCACACACGATTTTACATCACACGGCGAAGCGGCATAACAAGTTATTATACCGCTAAACTGCGGCATAACAAGTTATTATACCGCAAAGTTGCGGCATAAATCCGAAATAGGTACAATTTGCCGCACCAGTCTAAATTACTCTTCCTTTCCAATTGTCTTATCCAATTGTCTTAAAAGAGATTGTGTTGGCACATCATAGCCATAAGTTCAATATGAGTCAATCATTTTGTTTGTTTATTTTGCTCAAACAATAAAGGCTATACGAGTTGAACACGTATTTTCCGATTTAGTTGGTTTCTAATATTTGAAATAACAACTTGTTTATGTATAATGATGGACGCTAACTCGCCGCTTTAGCGGAGTTTTATTAGTTACTTTTACTTTCGGCAAAGACTATTTAATCATGCCGCTGGTAAGTAAAAGTTGACCAAGGAATTATCAGGACTATGATAATCATCAAAATTGAGCCGTTTATATAAATTGGACTACGTTGGGTTTTACAACCATTCAAGAGATTGAATGAGATTGAACAGCGTAGATTTTGAACATTATCTGAGATTCGCTAATAAAATATAGATATAACTTAATCTATGAGATAGTGATCTTTGAAGATTATTGAGTAGCAGAAGGTAAAGAAGCTCTGCCATATTGAAGTTTATAAACTAACTTCAATCACTCGATAGCCAAATTTATTAGTGCTTTTCGCTGTATATCCTTTGATATATAGCACCGGAGTGGAATGCCTAGAAGAAAAGCCACTCGTTTTTACGAGAATAAACACTTGGATATGTTGCTGCGCCTAAAAATCAAAACAGCTAACTCTTTATCTATCAACAAGTTAGCGAATACTTCCACTAAATAAAAACAAATAAAACTATTTGTTAGCCTCAATAAAGAATGAGTCAGGGACTATTAACAGGAAAAGAAAAAAGTGAAAGCCGCAAGCTTGGAGTCTGATAACCAAGTTCAACACACAATATATTGCGATTCAAAAAATCCAAGCAAAACCACAATATATTGTATTCTCTGTGCGTCACTAAATTCACCTAAAAGCACAATCAGTTGTGGTTGATACCATTAAACCCTTAAAAATCAATAACATAATGGCTGTTATAAGACGCGATACGTATTTAACCTTAATAAATATGGGTATTGTAGTTTAGAATTTTATGGTAAACCTAAATCTGTAATCAAGCATCTAAGTGAGCCGTTTGTTCCAAATAATACATAAATTTTATACTTATCCGTTCGTTGGGTATTTTTATTGCTAAATTATTTTTCTTTAGTTTTCGTTTTTATACATACTGGCATAATGCGTGAGTCCATCAAGGGACTCAATATTCTATAAATCAAAATAAAATCAGGAGAATTTAGATGACAAAAATATTCGCTTTACTCGCCTTCGTTGCTTTGTTTGCAACAACAACCATCATTCCAATTTCGGGACAATCCTCAAACGCCAACGGCAATCCTAAGGCTGGGGGAAATTTTGTTCCCGGGGAATTTCTGGTGCAGTTCAAAGCTGGCGCGAACGATTTAGATATAGAACGAGCTTTAGGAGAGGTTAATGGAGAAGCCCTCGAAAAAGTTCGGGAAGCATTTTCAAACAACGACAATCGTGGTGACTTAGTTCTCGTCCGTCACCAACCGGATTTTTCGATGAGTGCTGCTAAAAGAGCTATCGAAAATGACCCATCGGTTGAATTTGTCGAACCGAACTGGATTTATACACATCAAGCTGTTTCAACCGACCCATATTACACAAACGGTTCACTGTGGGGAATGTATGGCGATGCAACTTCACCGGCAAATGTATTCGGTAGTCAAGCCGGAGAAGCCTGGGCAGCCGGAAATACTGGTTCTGCCGGAGTATATGTTGGTGTTATTGACGAAGGTATTCAGTTTGACCATCCTGATTTATTGGGTCAAGTTTGGACGAATCCTTATGACCCGGCAGATGGCGTTGATAATGACGGCAACGGATACATTGACGATATTCGCGGATGGGATTTCGACGGCAATAATAACAGCATTTATGATGGCGGAACTCGCGGCAGTCTTGACGACCACGGAACGCACGTCTCCGGCACGATTGGAGCGAAAGCTAACAACGGCATAGGTGTTGTCGGCGTTAATTGGAACGTCACGCTGATTTCAGGCAAATTTCTTGGTCGCCGCGGCGGCACAAGTGCTAACGCGATTAAAGCAGTTGATTACTTCACCGATTTGAAAACACGCCACGGTTTGAACATTGTCGCTACTAATAATTCGTGGGGCGGCGGCGGTTTTTCGCAAGCCTTGAAAGACGCGATTACGCGTGCCAACAACGCAAACATCCTGTTTATCGCAGCGGCAGGTAACAGCGGAACCGACAACGACACGACGGCTTCTTATCCGGCAAATTACGACGTGGCGAACGTGATTTCCGTTGCCGCTATCACCAACACCGGCGCACTCGCTTCGTTCTCGCAGTATGGCGCGACCACCGTTGACATCGGCGCACCCGGTGCAGGCATTTGGTCAACTACCGCCTATAACGGTTATTCATCATATAGTGGAACTTCAATGGCAACCCCGCATGTAACGGGTGGTGCAGCACTCTACGCTTCGACGCGTCCTGGCTCAAGCGCAGCGACAATTAAAGCTGCTATTTTGAACAGCGCAGTTGCAACAGCTTCTCTGACTGGAAAATGCGTGACGGGCGGACGATTAAATGTCAGTGGTTTTTAGTTTGACGAATGCTTTATGAGCAATAAAGAAGGGGATTGGGGTTTCGACTCTAACCCCTTTTTTCACTCTTTTTTTCTTACAAACTCAACTAAGATTAAATCAAGAAACGAGACACATAGAGGATTACAATCTCTAAATGCTGTATTTTCAGCTACAGAATGGTTCTTATCGGACTCAAGCATACTTTGCTTCTCGCGATATTAATTCGCTTCTGTCGTATGACTCAACTGAATTACACGTCGGACATACGAGTTCAATTACAGAATCCTCGTGAGCTGCCACCTCGATCATTCCCTTTGATGGGTCATGTGAAAAATAGATTGTCGCGTCACAACACTTACATTGAACACTAAAATACCATTCACCTTTCTGTATTTGCATAATCTTTGATCGCTTCTTTTTTATTAACCTTTTCCAAAAGAACCGCAAACTACTACTTAAAAACTAAATAGACTGCCGCCAAAACCAAACCGCCTTTGCTAAAATGATTACTCCATCCAGATGTGCGGATTTACCTTTCTGATTTCGTTGTAATCAGAATGATCTTCTAATTCTTCGCACATCCAATCTTCTTCTTCTTCCCATACTTTCGGTGGACGAAGGATTATTTTGGTAACAGCTCCAAACAATGCACACACTGAAACAATGCCAAGCAAGGCTGTAAAAATATCAACCACTACTCATTCTCCAATTGATGCATTAACCAATCCCAATCTTCTTTGGTGTAGGTATCCTGCTGGCTCATTACAAATTTCTGTTGCCCTTTGCCAATATATTCCTGAATTGTTTTCAGAACTGCTTCCCTTCCCTGCTCTGTCAAAGGTTCAGCCTTGTACTCTTCTACCATTTCCTCTGGTTTCCCTGCTTTTGCAGGTTTGCTAGTTTTGGCTTTTCCCTCGATTGCAGCAGATTTACCGATAAGTCTGCGGCGAAGGTGCTCGGTCAGAAATGCAGGAACATTTGAGATTGATTTTGTTCGAGCTGCGGCAATCTCCAGCTCCATTGCCAGAAGTTCTGCTAGTTCATTTAATTTAGTTGCGTCGGATTTTTGTGGAGGCTTCCCTGACACTTTTTCAAACACTTTTGCTAAAGTCTCGTTCATTTTGCCAAAAGGCTCATCATCATTGTTCTCAATTGTTTTTAAAGAAGTCTTAGTGTTTTCGTAAGTATCTTTGTTTTCAGTAAGATTACCCAACCCAAGTATACCCAATTTTTGGGTTGTGTCGGGTTGGGTTTTTAATGTCGTCTTATCTTGGGTTGGGTTGTCTTGGGTTGGGTTGCTGATTTCTTCTGGTACTACAATTTCATAAATTGAACCTTCGTGCTTTCCAATATTGAATTCAACTTTTACTAAGCCTGATTCCCTCAAATATCTAATATGGGTTTGAATAGTATTAAAAGATAATCCTGTCAGTTTCATTATCTCACCTTTGGTAAGTTGAATTTTTCTAACTGGTTTTATGTTTCCGCGAGTATGACGATAGAGAATATCGTAAGTATGTTTGCTTAAGCCTTTGAAAAACTTTTGTGGTATTGCTTCTTTGGTTATTGAGTTAGGAACTTTTGTGAAATCTTTAATTGGTGAGATTTCAACTAGATTGTGTTGGGTTGTCTTGGGTTGGGTTATCTCATGTTGGGTTGGGTTGGGCTTGGTTGGGTTGGGTAAAACCTTCGCTTCGGAAACGATTTCAAGCCTCGGCTTTTCCTGCACGTCATAAAGATTGAGTAGTTCGTCAAGTTTACTCTTATCCCTCGTTCTTGGCGGCTCTAATGCTTTATTGAGCGTTTCGTCTAGTTTGAGTCTGGTTTTCTTGTTCATCCGTCAAAACCTCTTTAATTTCCTGCGATAGTTTTCTAAATGCAAAAGTAGCTGGTGATTCTTTTTCAACTTCAACAACTGCTTGCATTGTAGCGGTTGCTTCACCAATTGAAACTGAGCGGGGAATTGTTGTATTAAAAACAAAATCTTCAGTAAAGCGCTCAATAACTTTATCTCGGATTGATTTATCAAGGTTTTGTCGTGCCGTGTAAATAGTAGAAAGCGCCATTACAAACATGTTTGGAGCGTGGGCATTTCTCACCTTTGCAATTGTTCTTAAAAGTTGCGTCAAACCTAAAAGCGCAAACATACTCGACTCAATAGGTACAATAGTTAAATCGGACATTGCCAGAGCATTTAATGTTGGTGTTCTAAGGCTTGGTGGCGTGTCGATAACACAATAATCGTAAGCAGGGAACGCAGGCATTAGTTTTTGTTTTAAGAGCAACTCTCGGGACACGGCTTGACTGTCAAGTAACGCTTCTGCATCAGCATCAATACAAGAGGGAATTACATCTAATCTTGGACGCACATTTTTTTTGTAACTTGAAAAATCACCAGATTCGTCAAGCATAAGACGGTGTGAAGTTAGACGAGATTCTTCAATTTGCTGTAAATCTACGCCAAGTGATGCGGAAAGATTTCCTTGCGGATCGAGGTCGATAGCTAAAACATTCGCTCCAGTGAGTGCGAAAGTAACCGCTAAATTTAATGTAGCGGTTGTTTTTGAGCAACCACCTTTATGATTGGCAACAACGATAGTCTTCATATTTTACGCTGCCTTTAGTTTTCTCCCCCGTCGCTCGGGTCGGTTTTTGATTATGTCAATATATTTGGGGTCAATGAAGTAGTCACGCCCCCTTTTTTCAGCAATTATTGTGTTTTCTCTGATAAGTTGCTGTACACGAATAATGCTCAAATTAACAGCAATAGCAAACTCTTTAGTCGTTAATTTTTCCATACTGAAATGCAATATAATATAGTAATTTCTTATTTGCAAGAAATAATTATTTTATAGCATTATTTTTCCAGTTAAGACAGAATCATTGGTCAACATTAAAATGTTTTTTTATTTCGTTAATAATTTCTGGAGTTATATCTTCTACATCTTCCAGTTTTCGGTTCTCTTGATAGTATCTAAAATATATTTCCAAGTTATAGGCTAAATCTTCATCAATATTTAATACTTCCTGAAAAACTTTGTAACTACAATTATTTGAAGCCTGTGCGTAATTAAACATCAATGTTTCCAATCGTTTAGAGGCGGTCTTTGACCGCCGTTCCACAAACTCTTGACAACGGCGGTCAAAGACCGCCTCTAAACGATGCAATAAGTTTTAGTTAGCAAAAATGAATTACGCACAGGCTTCAATTATTTGGGTCAATTTTTTCTAAATTGCCATCACAAGAGATTATATTCTTCAAATTTCTGAGTGTGGTTACAGATAAATCTAATCCTGAATTTCCAGCAATCGTTTTCAGTGATTCAATGTTGTTATTTAATTTCTTTATCTCTTGGGTCAATTTAGGAATCGCTTCCTTTAGGACGTCGGTTAGCTCATTAATATCTGACTTTAATGTTGAATTACCTCTATAATTTTCTAAATCTATATGGAAAGTATCAGATACTTCTAAATTTGTTTGCGGATGCAAATAAGTAACAGAGACATCAAATTTTCTATGATTGTCATTCGTAGGGTGAAATAAAACGGGAGCTGTGTCCCAGAAGAAATTAAAAGTTTTATTAGGTGGAAAATACTTCGTTCCATTCGTAATTAAAGATGGAACATCTCTATCTCCACGCCAAGTGATGGTTTTCGGAAACGAAAAGGTAACATTAAGAGCTGGCATCGAACCGACATTAGATATTTCAATATAAACCGCACGATTTGAGTGAATTTTCGCAGAAATGTTGATTAAAGGTAAAACGGCAATTTGTCTATTACGCACATCATTTATTTCATAGTGCGCCATTGATTCTGACTTGAAATTATAACGCTTGTAATATTTGCCATCTTTAGCTTGATGTGGTGCGCGGTTGCTCCTTGGTATTTCGACGGCATAAATAGATGTTGTTGCTGAAACTTGAATTTGAGATATAACAAGATTATCAATTCGCGGACTAATATTACTTGTTATGATATTTTCCAATGTTTCACGTGAAAATTTAGTATGGTCAACTCCAACATCTCCAACAACTGGATAATTATCTACCTCAGCTACTCCGTAAATTATTATTCCACCATCAGAATTCGCAAATGATGAAACATCTTTTGAAATTTCGTTGCGATTATTTCTATCTAAAGCCCCGCTATCTTTATAATCAAGGTGTAAATCTTCTTGAATTCCATCTGCAATTAATTTATCAATATGAGAAATTTCAGTTGGTAAATTTATCATTTCTCACCTTTCACTTTCGGCGGTCTGCCTGTTTTAGGTAACCTAAAATCTTTCAAATCGCCTTCAGGTATCAACCAGACCTTTCCTATAATCGTTTCCTCCAATTTCGCATTCGGAAATAAATTTCTACTTAACCACGCTCTAACTGTCACGTGCTTTACACCTAATTTTTTAGCGACTTCAGATGCCTTCAGATATTTTTCACTCACGGAAGAAATAATACCTTAAAACTTTGGAAAAAGATAGCATCCCTGCTTGACTTATTGTAGCACCCCTGCTATTCTTTATTTAAGTCAGAAATGACTAATCAACAAAATTAAAGGAGCAAACTTAATGACATTACAGGAAACAATCAACAATGAAATCTTGGGAAAAGTGGTAGCTGAAACTCTCGTTTCTATTCAAAACCAATTTGAAAGCAAACAACTAACCGAAGGCTGTTACAAGCGGTGGATTAAAGCTATCGGCAAGGCGACTGTCGAGTTTGAAAACAATCCGTTTTTAACCTGGAATTTTGATAGCAAGCACTTGATTATTTGGTCAAAGTCCAATGAGATTTACGAAGCTAACGGCACTTGCCAATGCAGAGCATATTTGGATGGGCAGCCATGCTACCACCGGGCATTAGCCAGATTAGTCCAAAGATACTTTGAACGCGTTCACTAAAAGTAATGGGATAGGTAAATGCTGAAACATTTCCTATCCCTCAACATCAACCCTTCAACAATCAGGAGAAAAGAAGATGCAAAATCAGAATACAATTACAAAAATAGAAAATAAAGCGCTGTTTGATTTAGGACAAACAGTTATGACAATCGGTGCAAAAGACGCACTTGAAGAATCTAACCAATTACCGATTGAATTTATCAAACTTCATCAATCAGGCGATTGGGGCATTGTCGGAAAAGAAGATGCACAAGAGAATGATTTTTCTCTTAAAAACGGTTTTAGACTGCTTTCTGCTTACAGAACGGCTAACGGTGAAAAGCTTTGGATTATTACCGAAGCAGATAGATCGGTAACTACTATTTTGCTTCCGAGTGAATATTGAAATTGAGTTATAATAAGAGAGTGAAATCGAAGTATCTCTCTTATTTTTTTATCAACTGATATGAAGTTAAGACATTATATTTAGATGCCCCCACCCTTATGCCAATAATCTTAACTTGATTGAGAAGTAAAGGCTGACAGACCAAAAATGAGCGAGAGGTCATTTTTTCCTTATTTGCAAGACACTAAAAAATCCTAATATTGATACTAGAAATTGTTGATTCCTCGCAGCCAATTGGTAGCGAGAAGAAAACAAATAATATCAACAATTCTCTCGCTACCGCAGCAATTTATCTTTTAGTCAAATAGCCCTAATTGTTTGTAAGTAAAAGGTTTAGATAGCATAAGCGAACAAAAGCAAAAATATTGGATTTTAGCAAGAAAAAGGCGTGTAAATCGGAGTGAATATCAAGTAAATTTAACCTGTAAAGCAAAGGTTATCGGATAACAAAGTCGCTGTTTCGCCCTCACGTCCAATGGTAGGATGAAAGACGGGCTTTTGTCCGATTTCATCCAACTTGTTCTTTGACAGTCAATCGCATTGTTTTTCCTTCTAACGCAAAAAGGAGGTTTTATTCAATGCAGCAATCTATTTTCGTTGGTTTGGACTTGGGTTCGAGCCATTGTCATCAAACCGTTATCAATGTGGCGGAAGCTGCGTCATCGCGCCCGACGGCACTTACGTTGTCGAGCCGATTTTCGACGAGGAGAAAATTATCGTCGCCGAACTCGATTTAACAATCATTGACCGGGAAAAAATGACGCTCGACGTTTCCGGTCATTACTCGCGCCCGGACGTTTTCGATTTGAAAATTAATCGCAGTTCGCGGCGTGAAAAATAATTTACCGGGAAAGATTTTCTAAAATTTGCCGGGCTGACGTGGCTTGCAAAACATCGAATTGCGGATTGAGCGCAAGCGCGCGGTTAATAAATTCGCCCGCCGCCGTTTTATCGCCGCCAGCGCGGGCAATCATTCCGGCGTGATAGAAAAGTTTCGCGTCCCCGGTATTCAATCGCAAAGCGTCTTTTATCGCCGCTTGCGTTTCACTAAACTTGCCTACCTTTAATGCCGAACTGAAGTTTCCCGTGCCAGACATTTGAATGAACATCTAGCACCTATTTGTCATCATCAGCGGCGTTATTGTCTGAAACTAGCTCGATGATACCGCACGCGATCCGCGCACCACCGGATGCACCGGTAACGCCGGTGATACCTCGATCTGGATCCAAATGGATGATGACCGCGCTGCCGTCCAGATCAAACACACTGAGAGGACCGGGTGAGAGTGTGATCCGGCTCGTCGTATGTTGGAGAAATCCGTGTCCGGTTGCATCAACAATGAGATTGGGGACGTCACCCGTATGGTAAGGGTGGTTAGCGTCCACGGGGGTTGAACTACCAAACGGTCCGGGGTCGAAGTGTCCACCAGCGGTCGTAAAGCCAGGGAGTTCGCATCTTCCAACCTCATGGATATGCATTCCGTGCGCTCCTGGCGTCAAAACGCCATTTGGTCCGTTAATCCGTGCCACAATTTCCACGGTTGGCTCGGGGAAGTTTCTAAATCCGGGATCAGTTGGCGGAGCCGTAGGTCCCGGCGTGGGGCATCCCGGACATTGCGGCTGCCTAAAAGTGACTACGCCTGCAATACCTGAACTAGGAGCGCCATGGACAAACGCGCGAGCAAGCACAGGGTTAGATTGTTTGTTCTCATTGTTTTTGCTAGGTCTGGCACTATTAACAGCCCAGACATTTCCCAGAAGCCATACTGTTCCGAGAAGACATGCAACGAGAAAACAGCCGACGAACAGTTTAGTGATTAGTCTCATATTACTGATTAGTTTCATATGTTTTCCTTCCTTCCTTTCTGATTAAGATTTGGTTTAATTAGACCACCAATAACAGTATCATTCCATACGATACGACTCTTAGCGGTATCACGGCGGAATTGACGTGGGGCGAAACCGATTACACGCAACTCCGAGTTCAAAAGACAACTTGAAAAGAAAGTCGCTGTTTCGCCCTCACGTCCAATGACTTGTTCGACAGCGCGGTATACTTTAGCTCGCATCAATAATAAGTCTTCGGCTTTTTTCTCTAAACTTTTGAAGGCGGCAAAATCTGGATGATGCTTCCACTTCTGCAACAAATACCGCCGAAGTTTAATTTCTTCGTCAACATTTTCACGCGCTTCGGCACAAACGCCATCCGCGCCTGTTCCGAAAACTTGCCGATACTCAACCAAGATGTGCGGAATCCATTTGATTTTACCTGGAAACGCCAGAAAAAAACGCAGAAACAAATCCCAATCTTCACCCCAACGACATTGCTCATCCCAACCGCCGACAACATCGAGAATCTCGCGGCGATGCACCATACAATTCGTATCTGCACCTTTCATCCGCCAGATTTCATCCACCGTGTATTGCTTTCCTGTTTCGGCTTCACGCGAAATTAAAAGCCATTTGCCGTTTGCGGTTCTCTCGTAGCAAGTATAATTCTGTCCGCAATACCATAAAACGCAACCATCGTTTTGCTCGATTGCTCCGCGCATCGTTTCCAAAAAATTCGGATGCCAAATGTTGTCCGAATCAAGATAAGCGATGAATGGAGATTGTGCTAACTTTACGCCGTAGTTTCTCGCGGCTGACGCGCCTTGATTCGGAGTCGTGAAAACACGGATTCGCGCATCTGAAAATTCCTCAAGCAAGCGCAAAGTGCAATCGGTTGAACCATCGTTGACAATGATAACTTCCCAACATAGCTCTGTTTGAGCCAGCACACTTTGAACGGCTTTCCAAAGCACATAAGCGCGATTGTATGTCGGTATAATTATCGAGAACATCGTTTTCACCATCTAAATTTCCCGAAAGCGCACATAACAAAGGAAGCTGTCGAACGGCGGAGATAACCGGGCGCGAAACCGGCTACACGCAACTTAAAATTTACCACGCAACTTTTTATGAAAGTCGCTGTTTCGCGCTCCGGTTCATTGACTTGTTCGGTGTCGCGTTGATGATAAGACAAATCTTTATTTTTTAGTCTTTGTATTGTCAGGCAGGCTGTAAATAACCTTGCCGCTTTCGTCTAAGAAATTAAGTTTCGCATTGCCGTTCGCTTCAACGGATAATTCTATTCGCACTTTACCTTTTGCGTCTTTAAGCCTGATAACCGACGATTTGTCATAATCTCTTCCAAGAAAAAGACGATTGGTCATAAGTTGACCTTTGTCCCGCATCTCTTGGTATGCCGCGTCTCTCGCTTCTTTAGTCGGAAGTTTTTCTATTTCTTTCATCCTGTTGATAAAATCGGTCAACGGCATATTTTGGTCATTCATTTTCAAGCCGGCAAAGTATTTTCCGTCAGCAGCATTTTCGTCGTGGAGAAATTGAATCGTTTGGTCGCCGCGAAACTTATCGAATGTCAACGAACCGCCGTGACGTTTGCCCGTATCGCCGTCAAAAATTAAACCGCCGACTTCATCACCCTTCTCGCTGAAAAAAATCATTCCCGCAGGTCTTTGTCCTTTGCGTTCGTTATACGTTATGCCGTCCATAGTTCCGGGATGCTGACGCTCTTGGTTAGAAATAACCATTTTTAGCTTGCCGTCTTTTTCAACGATATTAATTCGCTCGACATCTATTTCCTCAAACTTCTTTTTGCTCTGGGTGGCGAAAGCTGAAAGAAGAAATACTGCAAAAAAGAGCGTGCTAACGACTGCATAAATTTTTAAGTAACGCACTTCTTTTTCAATTTTAGTTTCCATAAACAATTTCCTCGTTAAAATAAAGAAAGACACCGAACTATGATTGGATTGTAAATAATGTGCATAATGCAGCATATTTGTTATCCGTGTCGATTTTTTTTGTATATTTCCAACTCGACGGATTAGAAGATTTTTTTTATAAATAATCCGCTCTATTCGTATTATCAAAAACTTTTAACTCTTGAATGAGTGGCTTTGTAAATGCTTGCCCAGAGACAAGCTGAAAGCAGTTTTAGATAATTCTAACTCTGTTGAATTTAACGTCTTTTACAGCTAATAAGACTAATCATCAATAAATTATCGCTAGGATAATTCCCGTTTTCATTTTCGCATATAGTAAGATGCTATTTTAACATAGTTAAACAGTTGAAAACTCCGTTAGAATCATTCCAAAGAACAATTTACATCTTGCCAACCCAGAGCAAGAGAGCAAATGAGAATTAATGTAATTTAATCAATAATGATTGTCAATAAAAATCATTACCTTAATGACTATTGGCTCGCTTTTCTTGATCAGGTATAAAGGTTTGAGTTTCGGTTTAGCTAACCTCTCACTACCAATTGGTAGTGAGAGGTTTTTGGCTTGCACAAAATCTCCTTGACGGAAGAGTATAACCATAGAAGCATTTGTTGGTTTTCTTTCTAATGTTTTCAGAATGAAATTTTCTGGTTATTCTGCTTTGTGACGAGTGTGACGACTGTGACGATAAATTTACAGCTTTAGTTATATTTATTCTTCTATTACCAGTTCCGCCTTCTCTTAGATGATCGCCTTTATCAATCTTGATTCCATCTAATAGAAATCCTGGCGCAAGTCTGTCCAAAATATTTGAAAGTCTTTGAGGATTTTGCGGAAACAGTGGGTTTCTTTTGGTTACTTCATCGGCAAGTATAAAAATTTCTTCTAAAAGCGCGCTTGCTGTGCCTAGCCAATTGTTTTGACTCTGCATGATTTGATAAATGATAGGGGCAACTGGATTGTTTTCCATAGCTATCTTGTTGGCATTCTCGTAATTTTTATTACACAGAAGCACAAATCCGCCTTTGTCTAATCCAAAACTTTTTTCGACTGCTGTTCCAAACTTCACGAAATCCAGCATTCTGGCTTCACAGTTTTCTACTTCAACATCAGGAAAGTTTTTCAATCCTTCGCTAATTAAATCCAGCAATGCGCCTAATATCTTTGGCTGGGCATTTTTAAAGTCTTTCCAAAAGTCGGTTTCAGAAACTCTCTCGGTTAATGTCGGAAGATGAATAATAATACTTCTGCTCAATAAATCACCTCTTGTCGCTATATCACCAATACCTGTTATGATCAGCGGATTCTTGGCGATCAAAATCGTTTCGTCGCAATCGCTGTAGTTTTTTCTTTTGGTAAATGCGCCGCCGGTGGCAATTCTGCATAATGAATCAGAAAAGTTATCACTGATATAAGAAAGATTATCAATTGCAACCACGAGACGATTTGTAACGGAGACAAATAAATCTTCTTCACTTCTCGGCTTTGACACCAATCCCGCCAGATTTGGGTCAACCATATTGCAAAGAACGTTTGCAGAAGTTGATTTGCCGCAATTTTGCTGGCTTGCAAACACAAGGATTGGATAAGGAATTTCAGCTTTTAACGTGGTCATTAGCCACGCTTTGACAAGTACCAGATCATCCCCGTAAATGTTTAGAAACTTATTCAACTCGTCTAGAGAACTGCCTCTAACAGGTAAAGGAAGCGGCTTCATTCCTCTGGTTCTGCGAAACTTAACAGGACAATCGGAGATTATTTTCCAGCCATCGGAAGTTATTTTGACAACTTGCCAGTCAACATTTACCAAGTCTAAATAAACAGCCCCATCTAATTCTGCTCGTCTGATATAAACCTGTTTTTGCTGACCGTCGAATCTAGCCTTGCCCGCTAAAGTTGATAAAGCCTCTTTAACCGCGTTATCGGAAGCTATCTTTTTATGAATATTATAGAATCTTCTACCTAACCAATCTCTAAAGGTTTTTGATTCAATCGCCCAATTTTCAAGATGCCCGCTGACCTCGATACTTGCAAACGGCTCATCATTCTGTGAAGTAAAGAGTTCAGTATTACCCATTAAATTCACAATTAAGGCTGATTGAGAAACTTTCTCGTCTTTTCCTTCCTTAGCTTGTGGCTGTGCTGGAAGTCCAAAAGCCTCAAGAATATGAGCATGGGAACAATTGCCAGAGCTGCAGTAAATAGCTTTTGTTTCAGGATCAAAGAAAAGAGAAGTCTCACTTCTGCCGTTATGAACAGGACAGCGCATTTCAAACTTTCCCTGATTATTTCTTTTCCCTTCCTGCATAATTCTGCTGCCGAGTTCCGCATTCAATTCTTCCCAAGTGCCAAAAACCTGGTTTGTGTAAACACTCGTCACACTCGTCACATTGTCACAATATGCCTCAGTTTTAGATATGGTGTTTGTTTCGGGCAAATGAAAGGCTTCTTTCATGACTTCAACCGAAAATCTTTTCTCAGGCTGAAAGGTGACTGGCTCGATTTTCTTATATTGAAATTCCTTAGTCTCTTCGTTAAGGGAAACGTGATTGAAATAAGGCACTCTCATACAACGTGAAGGATTTTTTATTTTCTTGTCGCCATCGAAATAAGCAATTAATCTTGCTTGTATATCTCGCCACTCCGCCTCGGAACAATCTCCGTCAATCAACCAGTAAGCGTGAACCGATTTCTTTGTTTCGATTCTGATGCTTGGCTCTATTGGGCATTCATCATATAAGCGATGCTGTTCTTGAATTGGTATGTCATCACTTTCCGCAAAAAATGCATTGTATCTAGTAATATCTTCATCCCTGTTGCCGCCCGTGTTGACGACAAAATAGATTCCGCTTCTTTGGTTGGCTTCTCTTAACTCTTTTTGTAGCTGAGTATCTGCCGATAGGGTTTTTACCGTTGTCTTGTATGTTTTTGAATAAATCCCTTCGATGCCTCTAGCGACAATAGTTCTTAAGTAAATTGTTTCGTTTTCATCTGGCACGATTGCCGATAAAAACTCGGTTATTCTAATTTTTTTCATTTTTTTTCTCATTTGAGTGTGTAATTTATTAATTTTGCATAAAATTTACATCTCCTTGTTAATTTTTCGCGGTCAGTTTTCCTGTTCTACTTTGGGCTTATCTGTCTCCTGACTGCATGAAAAAGGCAGACCTCTCCCGCAACGGCATTTACTCTTCTGCCGTAATCTGAATCTCTAATTTTTACTTGATTATTAAGGAGTATTCGTTTTGATTGAGAAAACGATACTTTTACTCGACTAACTTCTCAATTGCTTAGTTTTGATTTTCTTTTGTTCTAAGCGTTCATTTCTTTAATTAAATGTTCATTTTTATGCTTCTCCAGTTGTTCTAAAGTGTAGCGAACCGTTTTATTATTAAAAACAAGGTGCTGAATCAGCCCAGATTTTCTAATTTGTCGCATTGTGAAAACAGACCAGTTGAAATATTCAGCCGCCTCCTTTTCCGTGAAGAGTTTTCTTTTTTCATTAATTGTTTCATTCATAATCAATATTACTTTGTCTTGGCAACTTAGCCTTGCCAAGTTGTTCTATGGTGGAGATGAGTTTGTTCTTTTAGTTAATTAAAACAAGAAACTGTTTCCCGTATTCTAAAATCACCAACAGCTTTAACGGCATTGGCGGTTACTAATTTGTAGCTTTTTCTAGAATATAAAACCATTATATCATAAAATGGAGCTAAATGCAATCTTTTTGTTTGATTATTTTAAAATATTATGATAAAATATGAGATTTTCTTTTGATCGACTGTTAAAAATCCGAATTTAACCCCATTTCTATTTGAGTTATAAGAGCCTTGCAATTACTTTTTATTTCGGATGAAATTCTAATCGAATAAAAATAATCAGTCCTTTATGGGGAATGTTCTCGTGACGTGATGAATGAAAGTTATTTGTCTTTTTAGCGAATAAAAATTCTGTCAAAAAGAAGTGCCTCAAAAGCCATACCTTTTTAGGATTTTAGTTATGAGACGGTTAATGAGACAAATCAGAAAAAAGATTTAGTCAGGGATTTAGGATTAAGCGGTAATAAAAATAAATTTTCCGCGCAGCAAGCTGACGCGGTTTTAAATCGGAAGTTCCATAGCAAGCTAAGGGGAATTAAACCTGTAAGGAATGATTAATAATTAAAGTGTCTCAAAAACGTATGGCTTATGAGACATTTTTTAGAGTTGTTTATTGTGTGTCATAAACGGGGCGTTTTTGAAAGTCGCTGTTTCGCCCTCACGTCCATTGATTTGTTATGCCGCCCGTAATTTGCAAGCACTTCCGAGCGATAGTCCTTATTTCTGTGGGACTGCGGATGGTGCTTTCTTTTCGACAAGTGGGTCAGCGTGACGGTGCAGGAGTTTCCAAGTGCCGCCTTCCTTTCTAAAGATTTGCGTGACTCGCAAAGCTCGCTGAGTCGAATCCTGCTGATTGCTCAAACGCACTTCTTCTCGCTCAATCGCTACGGTGAAACCTAAGTCTCCGCTAAACCCAATATTAAGATATTCGACTTTTATCTTGGCTCCGCTCTCTTTGTACTGGGACGATGCCCAATCGTAACGCGAGCCTACCGCGTTCCAGCCCTTTTCACCATAGCCACCGAACGCACCTAGTATCGTGGCATCGTCGCCTTGCGAGGCATTTTGCTTAAACAGATTAGGATCACCATTGATGAAACGAGTCTGAGCCTCTTCCCAGCGAGGCAAGAATGCTTGCAGGCTTGAGTCGCTAGGCTCAGTTGGGCGAACTTCTGTTTGTGTGCAGGCGGACAGGGCGGAAGCAACAAGCATAAGCCAAAGTATTTTCTTCATAGAGTATCTCCCTAAAGTTTCCGAATCTTAAATACATTCCCACACACGATTTTACATCACACGGCGAAGCGGCATAACAAGTTATTATACCGCTAAACTGCGGCATAAAACTCTAATACGGGCAAAATACCGCAAACCTATCTCAAAAAGGGTCGTATATGAAACGAATAGAAAAGCCGCAAGCAATCACGCTCACGGCTATTCTTCTGCGACAACAAGGAGGGTTTATCCTTCTTGGGTTTTTTCGAGCACGCTTTTTGTGGTTGCCTTTGCGCCGACGGACTTTTCCAGTGCGGAAGAAAGCCGTCGCTGCCATTTGTCGGCTCTTTCAGTCAAGGCGGCGAGCTCCATAATAATACGCCTGACAGTCTCCCTGTCCTCTTCCAAAACCAAATTCTTAACGTTTTTTCTTACCTCACCCAGTTTTTCGGATGTTATGTCAGTATTTAGCATTTTGTCAATTGAATCAGACAGTCGCTTACAGAACGGAGTAAAAAGCGGCGATTCCCGCTCCGCTTCCCGCGAAAACTCGTATGTGTTGATGTCCACTTTTGCCCGTAAATCTTTTTGAGCAACAGTGCCTTCTCTAACCTGGTCGGCTGTTTTAACAACAGCTTTCCCAACTCGCTTTCTGCCCCCCTCAACCCGCTCAGCTGCGGATGCATCAGAAGGCTTGGCAAACCTATTCATCAAATCCCGCGCATGTCCGGCGATTGTCTGTGCCGTGCGCACCGAAAGTCCTTCAAAATCCGCGTAGGTGTTGTAACCACCCTTAATTAAATCCAAAGCGGGACTGGTCGCCCTTGCTGTTGTGTTGAGAACCTCTTCACCCTGTTGCTTTCCTTCCCCGCGAATCGTAACCCAGCCGAGAAATTTTGCAACAGTTATCGGCTTGGCGGGAATATCGCGCATGCGCGATAAATAATCTGTCGCCGCTTCCCACGTCGTGAGCAGCTCTAAAAACGATGTTCGGTAATCCTCCAGATTTTCACGCGCCATTAGTTGGAGCATCTGCTCATCGGTCAGGTCGCGGACATCCAAAGGAACAGTCTCAAGACCGACAAGCCGAGCCGCTTCGACCCTGTGATGCCCGAAGGCAAGTTGAAACTTGTCGCCGTGCCTGCGTGCTGTCACGCCCGACCAGAATCCCGTTTCCTTAATCGAACTTTGCAGAGCCACCAGCTTTTTCTCGCGGTACGGGTATTTATCGAGCATTCTGAAAGGATTTGGAACAATCCTACCCAATTCTGCATCTACTATTTCAATCATTAAATTTTTCTCCATTGGCTATTTTACCAAAAGCCGCAAGCAATCACGCTCACGGTTTTTTCTCTATTGCTGATTAACTAAAATTTTGACCATTGCAGCGGCTTCGCTCATTGCGCAGTAATAGCCGCCGGTGAAAGAGGCGAGTATCACAAAGGCTGCCATTAAGATTTTTATAAGCGTGGCTAACGATTTATATTGTTGTTCGACTGCCGTTTGTGTTAAATTATTTTCGTTCATATTTTTCTCCATTTGAATTGCAAAGTGTGAATGAGTAAGAAGGGCTTAGGTTTGCACAAACCTAAGCCCTTCGTATTTAGTTATAAACCGGCAATCTCACCGATCCGTATTTTTCAACTCTGATCGGCTCGCGTGTATTCGGCAGATATGGAATTTCATTCGGTTCCAGCTTTTCAGCGTTCGGAAAATTCGGCGCGACGTTTTCCGGCAATTCGAGATAAAGACGAACCAGGCGAGCGGCGGCTCGATGCCAGCAAGCCATTCCGCGCTCGAACGCTTTGCACTGGCAAACGCCGTTAGCTGAATAAACTTCATTTGATTTCTGACTCCAGATAACAAGGTAATTATCTTTTTCGTCGTAATTCATAAACGCGCCGTTTTCTTCGATTTCAATAACGGCTTTGGCAATCGCGTTTATCCAGCGTTTTTTGTTTTGCGCGTCTGTCACCGTCAATTCAACTTTGGCAATCGCGGCGGCTGTAACTTTTCCGAATTTGTTTGTGTCTTTAATTTCGAGCATTTTGTTTTGTCCGTCCTTTTGTGAATTTGTTAATTGCTTAACTAGGTAAAAGTATACACACCTCTGTAATGAATTGCAAGCTAAAATGTGCATACCTCTGTAAAAAACTATTTTTTTTAATAACGCATGATTTTATTTGGAGATTTCTGCAGAGGGGTGTATGTTATGTGTTATGGATACTGCTATGACTGCAAAACAGTTTGCCGCAAAAATGAAAATAAACTATCGAACGGCGCTTAACTGGCTCGAAGCCGGGATAGTTCAAGGAGCGGAAAGAAAACAATCGCCGATTGGTGAGTATTGGGAAGTCCCTGAGTCTGCACTTGAGATGGAACGACCGAAACCTGGACCGAAACCCAAAAAGCAAGCTTCCGCTGATTAAATTAAAATGAAAGTACTTTCGATAGCGAACCAAAAAGGCGGAGTTGGCAAGACGACTACCGCATGTAATCTTGCCGCCGGTTTAGCCGGTCTTGGATATAAAACACTGCTCGTTGACTTTGACTCGCAAGCAAACAGCACCACGACCTTTTTTAATAAAAAGGATCTATCCGTAACCCTCGCCGATGTGTTAGTCGGTCACGGCAATCTAAAGCCAATCCAGGACGCACTTTATAAAACGCACATTGAGAACCTTGATCTTGCGCCGTCAAATATTCGATTAGCGTTAATGGAGCGCGTTGTCGAGCTTGAAGATCAATACCGATTAAAAGAAGCTATCGACAGCGTAAAGGATTACGAATTAGTCGTTATTGATTGCCCTCCGTCATTAGGAATGACATTAACTCAAGCCATCATTGCCAGCGATCACATGATTATTCCGATAGCTGCGCAATATTATCCTTTAGAAGGCGTTTTAGACTTAATGGAGACGGTCGGGCGTGCCCACCGGTTTAATCCGCATTTGACAGTTTTAGGTTATTTAATGACCGTGTATGATGTTCGCAATACCGTGTGCGGTGAAGCCTTTCAAACTGTCAAAGAAATGTACAGCGATAAAGTCTTTGAGACTATTATTCGGGTTAATACAAGACTTCAAACAGCACCAAGCCGACGCCAATCAATTTATGAGCATGATCCGGCATCGCACGGCGCAATTGATTATGAAAATTTCACAAAGGAAGTCCTGGAAAGACTTGAAATCAGTAATTCCCTGCGTGTAGTCAAAGGCGGAGCTATGAAGGAGGCTAGTTAGTGGCAAAGAGAAAAGAAAAGCCATCTGAGGGCAAAATTGACGTAAAGCGCCGCAGTCCGGGCAAGGTTAATCAAAATTATTTTGGTGATTTTAAGGAACGTGCGCGGGCAATTCATCCACTCGATGAAATGTTTCCTAATGAAATTTCCGCCCTACAGCCTGACTTTGAGCAGAGTGGACGTCCACACAATATAATATTGCCGTCCACACTGGAAAATGTGGACGTTTTGCCGTCCACAGAGTTAAAATTGCCGTCCACAAATGAACAAGAAAACCAATCAATTGCCGTCAACCCGTCCACAAGCGAAAAAAGTGGACGTCCGCAAGCTGAAAAATTGCCGTCCGCAAATAGCGATCGACACAGCAAGGAATTGGCACGTTTCGACAATCGAATAAAAAAGAGTTTAATCAAGGAAATAAAAACGTTTTGCCTCAAAGCAGATATTACTCAAAGAGAGTTTGTCGAGATGTCTGCCGTCCACTTTATAGAGATGTGGACGGCTAAATTATCTAGAAATGTGGACGGCATGCCGTCCCATGATGATAGATTAAAGATGATAATGTGGAAATCGAAGCCCAGCCTCATCAATCTTTATCGAGCGTACAATTTTGAAA
>MWWK01000014.1_pt1 | contig 22890 bp, 12 predicted proteins | sample 1047241 | NCBI WGS metagenome assembly MWWK01 (sample SAMN06349964, study PRJNA376086) | soil metagenome | isolation source: BG12-3 sample Antarctic (ecotone) soil | place: Antarctica | reverse complement strand
AAGATAATTTTCCGGCTTGAGCCATTCATATTTTATCTTTCGCCACAGGATTTCAATAATATTCAAATGCGGCGAATAAGGCGGCAAGTTAAAAATGTAGAATCCTTTTTCTTCCCATTCGGCTAACTTTTCCTGCATCAGGCGCGAACGATGAATTTTAGCGTTATCCAACACCAAGACGCTTGGCTTTTCGCCTTTGTCCGCCAACCATTGCTCTAAACATTCAATCACAAACTCGCTTTTGATGGTTTCTGCGGTCGTCCAAAACTGTCCCCGACAACTGAAATCCAATAATCCGAAAACCGATAGCCGTTTGCCTTTTTCGGGAAATAGGCGAATCTCTTCTCCGGCAAACTGCCACGCGCTGGCAATCACCGGATTTTGCCAAAATCCACTTTCATCGCCAAAATAAAGCTCAATCAAGCCAACCGCCGCTAACGCTAAGAGTTCCGCTAAGGCTTCTTTCTTGCTTTCCTGTTCAACCGGACATTGCTTTTTCCTTAAACATTTCCGCCACCGTTTGTATCGGCAATTAAACTTTTTAAAAAACGCTTCAAAGTTTTAGTTGAAAACTCGCGCCCTAATTCTTCTTTTAAGAGCGCACGGGCAATTTTCAGCCGCTGGGCGTTCTCTTGCACCCGTTTCTTAATTTGAGCTAAATCTTCCGCCCTTAAAATCGGCTTTCTGCCACGCCCCGCTTTATCTCTTAAACCGACTATGCCGCTGTTTTCCCAACGCTTGAACCAACCGTAAATAGAAATCTCGGAAACCTGCAATATCCGTGCTAATTCTTTGACCTCGTAACCTTCACTACTCAATATCAAACAATGACAACGTGCTTGGAAGGCTTGGGCTTTGCCGTTTTTGTGACCTTCTTGTAAAGTTATCTTTTCGGCTTCCGCTAATTCGATAAATTTCTTTTTCATTGAACTAGCTTACAAAATTTTCATTTATCTATAAAATTATTCTGTCCTTTTACTTACTTAATTTGTTTTAAGTGTTGTTATATTCAGGATGGTTTCAGCTCAAACTAATTCAGGTTAAGATTCTTAAATATAAAAAAGCACTTGTGCGGAATTTTTCCGTATAAGAAAGGAAAACAAGTGCGGAAAAATTCCCGATCAATAGATTTTTGCTATCGAATCAATGTAAATTCCTTGTTAATTCGTTTATTTGGAAAAATAAAACTGAAATGTGCAAAATTCCCTAATTTAGGAAAAATACCTATCCTTTATACCTCTTACGCACCTGTTTTTAAATGATAATTCAAAAGCACAAAATCATTTTCAATGAATAAATGTTTAAGATGAACACTAAATTAACGTTTACCTGTTAAGTTGGCACAAATATTGCTTTTTGCAGACGAGCTAACTCTTAATTTATATTTTACAGGAGCAACGTAATACACGAAATATGTTTATCATATTTCTGTATCGTTACAGCAAATCACTTGGCTCTCTCCCTATTGATTGAGCTACTACCCCATTTGATTGAGCTACTACCCCAAACGAAACCTAACTGACGAAGTTTGCAGGCAATCGTGTAACTTTTGACCGAAACAAGCAGATTTCACAATGACTGTCGGTTCAGTGCGGTACACAAAGGAAGAATTACCAAAATAAAAAAAACAGGAAGGATTACAAAATGAACACAAAATCTTTATGCTTTATGACGCGCATCGCCTTGGTGGCGATGTTTGCGATGGGGCTTTTACTGAGCACAGGCACAGTTTCAGCTCAAAGAAGTATCAAACAGGAACGAGCTGCAGAAGTAGCTACAAGTGAGATGATCTCTTATGCGCTGGATTTAAGATCGGCAACTGAATTGTCGGTTTTTGCTCAGAACGGAGTTACCGATAAAGGAAACTCTAAAGTTAAGGGTAGAGTTCTAGGTCTAACGCGCGACAATCAAGATGAGACCCTCAAGGTTCAGAGGGACTTTTCCCAGTCGTTTGCCATTATTAATCAACTGCCCTGCTCCGAACTAGCCGACGCGGATTTGAGCGGCAAGACAATCGGTCCGGGTGTCTATTGTATGTCCTCGGCTCAATTGGCAGGCGAATTGGTTCTTGACGGTGAGAACAATTCAGATGCCATCTTTATTTTTAGAGTCGCAGGCTCGCTTCGCACCGAGAAAGGTTCAGCCATCTCGCTTGTTGGCGACGCTAAAGCGCACGGCGTTTTCTTTGTTGCTGATGATACGGCAACTGTTGGAGAAGGCACCAGCTTTAACGGAAGCATCCTGGCTCGCAACACCATTAAGGTGGGTGCCGGTGCAACGGTTGACGGCAGAGTCTTATCGGTCAAAGGCGAAATAGAATTAAACGGCGGTATGCTTGGACCGCAGCAAACCGGTATCCTGGAAATTTGTAAAGGACTTGATACTACTGCGCTTCCGGGACAAGACGGACGTGGAAACTTCGGTTTGGAAAACAGAATCTTCCGTTTCAGAGTCGGCGGCTTGATTTTTGAAGTTCCGGCTGGACAGTGTTCCGGTCCTCAAACAGTGTCGAGTGGTCGGATTACCGTTGAAGAGTTGTTGGACGGACGCACAACCGATGGCGGTACCTTTAGTGGTAACTTCCAACTGATTAGAGTCGACACGATTGCCCCTACACCAGACCCCGGCACCGTAATCGGCACTAATCTTCCGTTACGGACAGCGGTCGTAGTCGTTCGTGAAGGTGGTATTGAGAATCAGACAAGAATCCGATTCATAAACCGATTTGCAATCATAGGTATCGTCGAGATTTGTAAAGAAGCTCTTGACTCGGGCGTGCCTGTAGGCAGCCTGTTCTCTTTCACCATCGCTCAACTCGGTAGCCCCGGCGTAATCCCGGCAAGCGCCCCGGGCGTAACCCCCGTTACCCCCGCTATGGTAATCCCTGCTCCGGTATTTATGGCTCCCGTCGGAGGCTGCAGCGGACCGATTGCAGTGCCAGTAGCAGCAGATACAGATGATTTTACACCACGACGAGGTATAGTCGATGTTACGGAAGTAGCACGCCCCGGATTCATATTCACCGACGCGACAACGGCTGACGGTACAGCACCTCCGGTAAATAGATTAGTTTCTGTTAATGTGGCTACCCGCACTGTGAGGGCGATAATCGTTGAAGGCGGTGTTTCCGTCCAGACGACAATCTTCTTCTTTAACCGCAGCGCGCCGGCAGTCCTGAAGGTTTGTAAGATTGCCGGACCGGGCGTTCGAGATGGAATAGACAGCTTTAACTTCCAGATCGATGGTTTCCGTCCGTTCCCTGCTGACCCTGTGACCGGTGTTGTTCCTCCGGGCAGTCCTGGAGTAACCTCGACATTTGTCACCGTGCTGGCGGGTCCTGCGCCTGCGGGTTTCTGTCAAGAGGTTCCGGGAACTTTCACAGTTGACTCAACTGCGTTAGTTACCGAATTACCGGCGGTCGCTAACTTCGGTACTATCAGAGTTTCGAGAATTAGGTCGACATCCGGAATTACTTTCCCGGTCGTTCGTGCCGGCGGTACTCCGCAAGGTGCGCCTTTCTTCCCGACGCAATTTGGCAGCACCGGTACTGGTGCTAGCACAGTTACCGCCGGTACTGAAAGCGCAAGAAGAGTGCTAGTCCCGATCATCAGAGAAGTTACTGAAGTGGAATTTGTTAACTTCAATTTCTTCCCTGTACCGCTGAAAATCTGTAAGGTTGCCGGAACCGGGGTTAGTTCAACCGGAAGTGCTTTGTTTACTTTCGATGTGGTGGTTGATAATCTAGACCCTGATGGTGCCGGACCGCAACCTGGTTTATTTGCACCGTTCACTTCACCAGTGACCGTGGCAGCCGGACCTCGAGCTACCAGTCAGAGCTTACAGAACGGTTTCTGCGACTTCGTTTCGGGACCGTTTAGTCCTAGTATCAATGCAGCGGGTTCGTTTAATACCGGCTCAACCGTAACGATTACGGAAAGAGCGGCGACTGGTTTCGTGGTCGCACCTGATGGTATTACATCACCGACGGGTGGCGTAATTGCGAACATCGCTAACAGGTCAGCAACGATAACGAGCTTGATTAACGGCGTCAATGAGGTAGAGTTTGTCAACAATGCGGTAACACTGGCAACACCGATTAAAAAATCGCGCCGTGCCAGAATGACATTCTAAGGTCATCAACATAATAGACGGCATCTGTTTGAAGACAGATGCCGCTCGTCTCTAGTGTCGCCTTCGGGGGAGATTAAGAACGAGGCAGAAGAAAAAGAAAAAGGCGTGATTAACAAATTCAAGTTAATCACGCCTTTCTGTGTATTTCATAGGAATTCAACACTCAACCGCCAGACATAAGAAATCATTTCGCATAATTTTGCGTAACGCCTGATAAATCGGGATTCAGGTATACGAAATAAAAATCGAAAAGTCGACGGCAGAATCTTATTACTCAAAAGCGAGGTAAAATTTGTCCTGGATTAGACAGAGCGCGGGAAGCGTTTGACCATCTCATGATAGGCATTAGGCATTCCGCCAACTCACGTCTTCCCATCATTGGAATCAGCGCGTCCGCCAATAATAAATCAACTTTACAGCCCGATTTCTCGCAGATTCAATGGGCTTCAACGTCGTTGTGAGCTGCACATCTTGATAATCGCCTTCCTTGAGGATTTGGCGTGTCAGCGCACGCAATATATCTTCGTCGTTAGCAATTAATACAGTTTGTGTTGATCCGCATAGCTTCTGTGGTTTAGTAAATATTATGTAGCGTTGTTACAAATGACATATCGAGTGACAAAGATATAGGAGAGAATATAGAATGAAATGATTAAGTTTTTAAGACGCGAAACTTTTTCTGCTTGCTCCTTATATGTATGAATCATATTTAATACGTTTCACTAACGGAATTTCAAAGAGGGACTGATGTTATTGCCTGCCTTTGTTTAACGCAATTTCATGCTTTTCTGTAACAGTTTTTAAAATAAAGCTAATTAACACATTCACGACGTTTTTTGTTTGAAGTTAACTCTGATATAATTGATTTATTGTGCTGGGAGCTTAAATTGCTATGATCAGTAATTCCTTTACTCCATTTTCAATTTCACCTAATCCGAATAGTATTTATTTAACTGATTCGTTGCGGGCGGTTGTTCATAAATCACGTTTTACTATTGATAAAAGGCAAGGACTAACTTGCATTTTAGGTGATATTGGACTTGGCAAATCAACTATTTTACGTTTTTTGCACGGCGATTACTCGGCACGTGAGGATACGCTTACAACTCTTATACCAACACCTATTTTTCCTTCTCCATTTGCAATGCTCAAAAGTATTTCAATGGATTTCAAACTCGAACCTGAACGCTCGTTTCAAAAACAACAGGACGCTTTGCAGTCCTTTCTACTCGAAACTTACTCAGCAGATAAAAATGTTGTGATTTTTATCGACGAAGCACAAAATGTCAACAATAAGCAATTGGAACTTGTTCGTTCGCTTCTAAACTACGAAACCAATACGCAAAAACTTGTACAGATTGTTTTAGCAGGTCAACTCGAACTAAAAGACCGGTTATCAGATAAACGAAATAAAGCTGTTGCTTCGCGTGTATCAACATACTCTATTTTATCGCCGCTTACCTTTGGCGAAACACGCGAAATGATTATTCATCGGTGCAAATTTGAAAACATCGAAAATCCATTTACGGCTGAAGCTATTGAAAAGATTTACGAAGTTTCTGGCGGAGTTCCTCGTTCAGTATTAAAAATCTGCGCCTTTGCATATCATATCAAGGAACTCGAAAACTTAAGCGAAATAACGCCTGAATTTATTGAGATGTCGCAACCGGAAGTGTTGATTCCTGCTGCAGGTAGAGATTGAAAATGCCGAGGACGAAAGTCGTAAAGATCGAGGATAATTTATGAACGGACGAGTATCATTTGCCGATTTGTTAAAAGCTGGAGCGGATAAGGATAAACAAAGATTCAAGATTAAAGTTACACAACCCACGCCACTCACCCTAGCCACTCCACCTACATTAAAACCTATTGCACCGGAGAGAGATTTTACCCGGGTTGCGAATTCGATTGCCCGCAGAGCAGTACCAGAAGGGCTATTTATAGGCAAGTCAAAGCAAATTTATGATTATCTTTATTCAATAACCAGAGGGGCAGTTCAACCCACAAGAACCGCGCGTATAACCAAAGCTAACTTAATGAGAAACGCTGATATCGGTTCGGAACGAACATTGCACAAAAACTTGACACATCTAAAGACACTTGGGTTAATCAAAGTTTTCGAATTTGAAGGTCAGCATCAAGGAAACGAATATGAAACCTTTTTACCTGAAGAAATTTTGTTCATCCCACCCCACCCACGCTACCCACGCTACCCATTGTCGAAAGTGGAGGGGGTACCCCCCGCAGAAAGTGGTGTGGGTGGGGTGGGTTATCTTGTTGAAAATAAACCTATTTATGATTGCCCTAAGACTTCTTTTAAAGACACTAAAGAAGATGATGATGAGCCTGCGGCGCGGGGAGCAGTGGAAACGATTATTGATGAGGTGTCAAAAAAATTGGTCGGCAGGGGACTAAAATCTACCGACAACGAAAAATTGAAAGAGCTAGCTGAACTATTGAAGATGGAATTGGAAATTGCTGCAGCACGCACCGACACCATTTCAGATGTGCCAGCGTTCTTGACCGAACATCTGCGCCGCCGACTATCGAAAAAACCGGAAACTCCATTAAGCGGCGATTCTTCCCGTTCATTACCTATCAGTAGGTCTCCGCCGGTTGACAAAACTCATAATTCAATTCAAGTCGATAGCGAAACTTACCGAGCCGAACCATTGAGTAAACAGGCAAGAGAAAGCGTTTTGAAAACAATACGGGAATACATCGGAAAGGGGCAACGCGAATTCGTGATGAGTTTTCAAGATACTTATACTGCTCAAGACTGGCAATGGCTGTTGGAGAACTTGCCACTAGAAACATTGGAAACACATACTTCAAAAAATTCAAAAGATTAATGAAGAACTCAAAAAACCAGAACTCGAATAAACGCCTTTTTAATGTGTTTTCAAAAACCGAAGTATCATAAGCTGCCAAAAAAAAATAAAAAGCTACTTAAGACCGCTTTCTACGTCACGTAGATAGATACCAGTCACCTGACTTAGCATCGAAAATAGATTATTTGGTACAATAGTCGGAAATCGGACGTAATAAAATGGCAAAGCCAAAATTTCGATAAATTTCTGCTCAAATCCGATGACATAAATAATTTAATCAGTGACTTTTACTCACTTTATTTAGAATAATTATACTTTTCCATTCAAAATGCGATGGTTATATCGAAAGCGTCAGCCTAAAAATTCTCCGCATGGGGAACTTAATTTCCATACACTTACTCTAATATTGCGAAGCCGTTCTATATTCTTTTGTTGATGAGTAATACTTTATCCAAACAATCAGGTTTTAGGCTCAAATTTGAATCAGGCACACTAGCTTTAGAGAACGCAAATGAAAATGATTTCGTCCCGATGGCTTTTGTCTGGGATAAACGAACAAGGCACTTTCGTGCGCCTGCTTTCAGATATCGTGAAATTATTAAGGATTTTATCCGTACGAAAACAACTTATGAAGATTTTGCCAAAAAGTATGACAAATTCGATTTTCGGCAGAAATTTCAACTAACCCCGCGTCCTTATCAAACCGAATCAATCGAAGCGTGGCGGCAAAACGAACAGTGCGGCGTGATTATTTTGCCGACCGGTGCGGGTAAGACTCACGTAGCGACAATGGCAATCGAGATGTGCGGGCGACAGACACTCGTCGTCGTGCCGACCCTCGATTTGATGAATCAGTGGTATGACCTATTGCTTTCGACGTTTAATGCGGAAATCGGCTTGATCGGCGGCGGTTTTTACGAAATCGGCGCCATAACCGTCACGACTTACGCTTCAGCATATCGGCATCAAGAACGTATCGGAAATCAATTCGGCTTAGTAATTTTCGATGAGTGTCATCACTTGCCGTCGGAAGGCTACAAATACGCCGCCGAGTTTGCGATTGCGCCATTTCGACTGGGTTTGAGCGCAACACCGGAACGCGCCGACGGCGACAATTCTTTGCTCGAAGAACTCGTCGGAAAATTCGTCTACCGGCTCGAGGCGCAACAGCTTGCAGGCGAATATCTGGCTGACTACACGCTCGAACGAATCGAAGTTGATTTGACCAACGAAGAGCGGGAATTATACAAAAACGAACGCGGCATTTTTCGTGATTTTATTCGCACAAAAAATATCTCGTTCGGCTCGATTGACGGCTGGAAAACTTTTGTGATGTACAGTGCGCGAAGTGAAGACGGCAGACGCGCGATGAAAGCTTATCGCAACTCAAAAAAAATCGCGCTCGGCACTGATGCTAAACTGCGCGTGTTGCAGGATTTGCTCATCCGCCACCGGCGCGACAAAGTTTTGATTTTCACCGCCGAAAACGAAATGGTCTATCGCATTTCACAAGATTATCTGATTCCTGCTATCACACACGAAACCAACATCAAGGAAAGACGTTTTTGGCTCGCAGCCTTTAACAAAGGCGACGTTCTTGCGTTGGCGACATCGAAGGTTTTGAATGAAGGCGTGAATATCCCGGACGCTTCAGTGGCGATAATTCTTTCCGGTTCGGGTTCGTCGCGTGAGCACATTCAACGCTTGGGTAGAATTTTGCGAAAAAAAGAAGACAAACAAGCCGTTTTGTATGAAGTCGTCACGCGCAACACGACCGAAGAACGCATCAGCCAACGCCGCACCGATGCTCGCCAGTTTCAAAACGTCAAAACCGGAGATAACCGGGATTTGTTCAATCGTTGATTACTTTTCGATAATTAAATTTTCCGCCGTTTCAATCAGCAAATTCGGCTCGATTTTTGTTTTATAGAAAACGACGTTCTCGCTCGTCCAGAGTGGTTCTTCACGACTTCCGCGCAGGTCTTGCGAGGCGGCAAAAATAAAATTCTGAAAATTCGCAGCGCGGAATTCTTCCAATCTTTTTTTCAAAGATTTCGGTGTCCAAAAGCCCAAAACATCGAGATAAATTTTTTCGTTGGCTGGAGAAATTAAAACAAAATCGGGAATAAAAGCCGTTTTCCCCAAATCAACAACTTCCGCGTTCTCGCGCAATTGCCAGCCAGCCGCAGATTTTCCCCAATTCTTTTTTAATTTTTCAATGTCGGAATTTTCATATTCCGGCTCGTCGAAATAGCAGGAATTCAGCTCGGTCTGTTCGCTCGAAAGTTCATAGAAAAGATTTCCGCCTTCCTTTTGCGCGATTTCAGCAGACATTTTCCAATCGGCGCAAAGCAGCAGCGCGGGCAGAAAAACCGCCATCCGAATCCCGTATTTTTGAGAGCGGTGAAACAGCGAAGCCGCGCCGGTGAGAGTTATTTCATAACCATTGACGGCGTTTCCGACGACCGTATGAATCAAGCCGAAATGCTTTATCCAACCAAAAATTGAACGATAATTTTTTGCATCGGACGGCGCGATGCGGATTTTCATCTCGACGCATTTATAAAGCAGAGCTTGCGCTTGCGCGAGATTGTAACGGTCGAGCAAATCCGGCGGCTGGATTGTTTCAAAGCGAATCAGTTTTTGCTGCGCGGACAAATCAGCGTAAAGACTTGAAATTATCATTTCCGCGTCGGTTTGGAATTCATCGGCGGCAATTTTCAAAACTTCGTTTTTTTGTTTGGAATCAGGCAAAACCGGCTGAAATTTTCCGGCTTCCAGAAAAACTTTTTGGCGAATTGCGCTTGGCTCGGCGACGCTTGCCGTTTCAAATTCCGAACGGTCAACCAGCAGCTTGATAAAGCCGCGCAAAATTCTGTAATCCGTTCCCGTGCCGACATATTCTTCCAATTCGCGTTCGAGTTCGCCGCGCATCTTGCCGTCAAATTCTTCAAAAATCTCACTTAAAATTTCAGCATCGCGTAGATAATTTGCGTCGTTTGTCTTGAGCAGCCGCGGAGTAATTTTATCGCCGCGCCGCCAACTGACGGCTAAATCGGAAGTGAGCATCTTTTTTATAATTTCACAAATTATTTGCTTGCATCCATTCAAACACACATCACAAAAAAAATGCAGTCATTCTTCTCAGAATCCCTTGTTATAAATTAGATTTAATTTATAATTGTCTGTAAAACGACCATTTTTGAGACTATTTGATGAGAACAGCAAGGAAAAATAAAATGCGACAGCCGAAACGAGTCATTAAAGCAGGAAAATATCTTTTAGTTTTCACAAGTTTTGTTTTCCTTTTCCAGCTCAATTCCTTTGTTTATCCGCAATCCAATTCAAAGCCCCTTTCCGTTTGCGACCTTTTGCAAAATAAGAAGAAATTCAAAGGAAAGAAAGTTGTTGTAGAAAGTTTTTTGCAAATAACTGCTGAAACATGGAAATTCCGATTTGAAGAGAGTTGTCCAATTGTCGAGAGTATAGCCATAGGGGCTCATGACTCTTATCGACCCGACAGTAAATTTGAAAGTGAAACAAACCTTTTATCTTTACAGAACAAAGCAGAGGAAAAACATGGTCTTCCACGCTTTTCATTAAGGTGGGGGTCTTTGATACAAGTAAAAATAAGAGTCGAAGGTATTTTGCGAACTTCAAATAAACCCAAATATGGGCATCTAGGTAGCTACAAGAATTTATTTCTAATAACCAACGTAGAACAAATAGGACAAGCTCAACTTATTTCGGTTCAAGATATGTTTAAGGATAAGCCTGAAATAATCGTCACAAATGAAGAATAATTAAATAACAATTAAAGGTGTCTCAAAAATGCTCGTTTTTGCGACAACTGAACGGCTTCCCAAATTCATCTCCCAACGCCGGATATTCCATTTTAAAACTCTGTCTCACAATCTACGACGCATTTGTTGTCTTCAATGTTGACTTATGAGACATCGTTTCCAATGCGAAAAAACTGAGTTTAAAACAAATCGAGACAGCACAGTTTCCGGCAGATGGAAATGTTAAAGGGGTTGCGAACTTGCCGCAACCCCAACTAACGAAACGCGCCTTCAAAGTTGATTTAACGACTCTTGGCTTTCGGTTTTGCCGGTGTCGGCTTGGCTTGCTTTGAATCGTTCACCGGAAATCCGCGTTTTCGCATCAAGGCTTCGATTTTCGGGTCGCGTCCGCGAAAGGCGCGATAAGCATCAGCCGGGTCAATCGTGTTGCCGACCGAAAAGACATTTTTGCGAAGGCGTTCGGCGACGGCTTTGTCATATGGACTGCCCGCTTCGACAAACGCATCATAAGCATCAGCGGATATTACGTCAGACCAGATGTAGCTGTAATAACCCGCCGAATAGCCATCGCTTGAAAAGACATGACCGAACTGCGGCGCGCGATGGCGCATTACGAGTTCAGCGGGCATCCCAAGCTCCGTCAGCGTCTTCCGCTCGAAAGCGTCCGGGTCAATTTTCTGTGAACCGGCAAGGTGCATTTTCATATCAACCAACGCGCTCGATAGATACTCGACCGTCGCAAAGCCTTGATTGAAAGCGGAAGCGCGTTCGATTCGCTCAACCAAATTCTGCGGAATCGGTTTTCCGGTCTGGTAGTGAACGGCGAATTTTTGGAGAACTTCCGGCGTGGAAATCCAGCGTTCCAAAATCTGCGAGGGAAACTCGACATAATCGGTTGCGACCGAAGTTCCCGACAGCGAAGGATATGTCACATTCGAGGAAAGACCGTGGAGCGCGTGACCGAATTCGTGAAACAGCGTCGTCGCATCATCCCACGAAATCAGCACCGGCTCGCCCGGCTTGCCTTTCACAAAATTTGAATTATTGGAAACAATCGTCGTGATGCTGCCGTCCACTCGTTCCTGATTACGGTAAGCGTTCATCCACGCGCCTGAGCTTTTACCTTCCCGCGCAAACGGGTCGAAATACCACAATCCGACGTGCTTTCCAGTCGCTTTGTCTTTCACTTCCCAAACCCGCACGTCGGGATGATAAACCGGCACATTACTTGCCGGTGTGAAGTTCAAGCCGAAAAGCTCGCCGGCAACCCAAAACATACCTTCGCGCAATTTGTCGAGTTGTAGATACTGCTTTACTTCATTCTGGTCTAAATCGTAGCGTTCTTTTCTGACCTTTTCGGCATAATAGCGATAATCCCAAGGCTCAATCTTGATGTCCGCCACTTCTTTTTTAGCGAGTGCCTGCATATCCGCGACTTCCTCGCGGACGCGGGCGACGGCGGGCTTCCAAACCGCTTGCATCAGTTCCATCGTGCGTTCCGGCGTTTTTGCCATTTTGTCAGCGAGCCGCCAGTGCGCGTGTGTCTGATAGCCGAGCAGTTTGGCACGCTCGGCGCGAATCTGGAGAATTTCGGTAATGATTGCGTTGTTGTCGTGAGCATCGCCGTTGTCGCCGCGGTTGACGAACATTCGCCACGCTTTTTCACGAAGCTCGCGCCGGTCTGAATAAGTCAGAAACGGGTCAATCGAGGAGCGCGTATTTGTAATTATCCACGCGCCCGGCATTTTCTTTGCCGCCGCTTCCTGAGCCGCCGCATCGCGCAGCGATGGCGGGAGTCCGGCAAGTTCCGCCGTGGTTTTTAATACGAGAAAACGCTCGCTTTCGTCGGCAAGCTGGTTCTGGCTAAAGCGCGTGAAAAGTCCGGCAAGCTGCTGGTTAATTTGCGACAGACGCAGTTTGGCATCAGGTTTGAGCCGCGCTCCGGCAAGAACGAAATTATTGTAATAAAGCCACGTCAGACGCTGCTGTTCCGGTGTCAGCCGCGTTTTGGCGGGTGAATTATAAACCGCTTCGATGCGCTGAAAGAGTGCTTTATTTTGCGTGATTTTATCCGAGAAGGCAGCCAGTTTCGGACTCATCTCGCGCTCGACGAGTTGAAACTCCGCGTTATTCATCGCCGAACTCCAAACGCCGTAGACGGCTTGAACGCGGTCGAGCTTCCGCCCGGTACGCTCCATCGCCGCAATCGTGTTCTCAAAAGTCGGAGCATCGGAGTTGTTTGCAATCCGCTCAATCTCGGACAGCTTTTCAGCCATTGCCGATTCGAGTGCCGGTTTGAAATCGGCGACTTTTACGCGGTCAAACAGCGGCGTGCCGCCGAATGCTCCTTCCCACTTGGCAAGCAGCGGATTCTCAGCCGCCGCAGAATTCGCTTTGCTGACTTGTGTGTTTATGGATTCCATGTTGGTGTTCGGGTTAAATCCGTCCTTTGCTTGAATTGCCTGCGCCGGAGCCAGACAGGACGACAGTAAAAAGCTTGTAACGATAGATTTAAATTTCATTGTTTCATTTTTCCTTTATTTTATAGCTGTTACTTTTCTAAAATAAAACTTTTCGGTACAAATTCCAAAGCGATAATCTCTCCGCCCGATTTGGCTTTCGGGTCGGAACTTTGCTTGTAAGTAAAAACAACCGGGATGTCGACTTGTTTGAGATTACAGCCGAATTGAATTTGTTCGACTTCGGGCGTAAATGCCCGCATTTGAATCGCCTGCGGCGACGCTGTCGCTAACTTGAGCGTTTGAGTTTGAGTTTTGAAATAGAAAAACATTTCCTTGTTGCTGCACTCGACTTTTTCGATAAAGCCGATTTCGCGTTTTTCGCCCGCCGCCGGCTGGCGCATCCGGTCTTTGATATGCTGCATCATCGCCGCACGTCGCTGCGCGTCGAAATCCGTATTGTTAATTGCCGGCGGCGGCGGTTGTCCGGATTTAATCGCCGACTCCTCTGCAACATAAATTTCTTCCGTAATTTCTTCTGTTTTATTTTGCATCTCGCTCGCGTCCATCAAACGGAAATTTTTCGGCACGAAATCAACAGCGATCAATTCGCCGCGGTTGATATTTTTAGCGTCAGTTTGCGGTTTATAAGTCAAAAACGCATTAAAGTCGGCGATGTTTGCGCCGCAACCGACTTGCGCTTCCTGAGCATCGGCAACAAATGCCATCAACGTCAAACTCTCAAAATCCTTGCTGAAAAGCGTGAAAGTTTCACCGTCGGTTTTGACAAGATACGTAACAAGTTTTCCTTTGCATTCTATCTTTTGAATCCGACCGATAACCTGTTTTTCGGCTGGCGCAGCCTTTCTCAATGCCTGATTGACCGAGCGCATTTTTGCCTGTTCTTCCGCTTTGGCGGCTTCTTCGGGCGAAAGCGTTTTTCCGTTTGTGCGACGGCTGACAAGAACCGGCGGACCGCCTTTTTTATTTGCTTCGGCAACCGCCGCTTCATATTGTTTGCGGGCGGCTTCATTTCGCACGTCGATTTCCTGTCTCTGCCGGAGTTGTCCGGTTAAATTTTCGGCTTGTGCTTTTATTTCGGCATCGTCGGCGGTTTTGGCAACTTTGTCGGCAATCACCGCGGCTTCGGCAAATTTATCCTGCCGCATATAAACTTCGGCAATCCGCAGCGCGTATCGCTGGCTGCCGGGTTGATATTTCAGAGCTTTCTGTAAATACGAAATTGCTTCGTCGAGCCGCTCGTTATTGACCAGATTTACAAAAGCCAGCAGCTCGTAACTCTCTGTAAAACTCGGATTTATCGCAATCGCCTTTTTCAGCAAATCGCGCATTTTCGCCGATTTGTCCGCCTGAAACGATGTCACGTAACCGAACTCATCACGACCTTCGCGGCTCAAAAGATAAGCATATTTGTAAAAGGCGAGATGATTTTTCTGGTCTTCGGAAATGGCTTTTTCCAGATAATTTTTTGCTTCGTCGTATTTTCTCTGTTTCAGCTTGACCATTCCGAAAGTCGTATTCGCCATACTCAAATTGGGTTTGAGCGCAACCGCTTTTTGCAGATAAATTTCGGCATCGTCGGCACGATCGGTGTGATACAATAAATCTCCGAGATAAGCGTTGCTTTCGGCTTCGGACATCACCGATGTCTGCATTTCATTTTCAAAAACGAGCTTGTTTTCAAAAGTTATCAACGAATATCTATAAGTTCTCTTCTCGACATATTTCTTTAATTCCTTTTCCATCTGCGCGTAAGACATCTGAAAAGCGTCCTGAAACGCCTTTTCGGACGGAACGTCTTTTAGCGAAAGCGTCAGGAATTTCCCGAGCCCTTCGGTTTTTCCGCTTTGCACGAGATAGTGAATCAACGCCCAAGCCTGGGCGTAAAATATGCTGCGCGAGTGATTTCCGTTTTGATGAAGCGCGTAATTGCTGATTTTAAACATCGTTTCGAGCGGAATCAATTGGGTTTGCTGAAGCAGATACAAATGCTGGCTTTGCGCCAGACCGAGCTTTACTTTCACATCTTCTTCAATCGCAAATGTTTGATAATATTCGGCTAAACCTTCGTTAAACCAGGGCGGAACTTCCGATTTTCCGAAATTCGTATTGACGATAAAATGAACGTATTCGTGAAAAATCGTGGCGTAAGTCTCGGCATCTTCGCCTTCGGTCGAAATCGTGATGTAGTTGACATCCTCGCCCGACTGAAAATATCCGGCGATTCCGGTGTCGGCTTTCCCGTCGGCGCGTTTCGGCAGAAAAGGTTTGTATGCCGATTTGCTTTTGAAAACGACGACGTTGGTCGGAATTGAAGAATTTAAGTTAGTCTTCTGGAAAACCAGCCGAAAAGTTTCGCGGAATTGTTCGAGTTTGGTCGCCACTTTGCGAATGTCTTTTTCGCTGGCGTTGCCGACGAGATTAAAGTTTTTCGAGCGCACGCGCAGCCATTCGTCTTTTGCCGAAACTGAAGCGGGCGAAAAACCGAAGACAATTAAAAACAGCGCAAACAAGGCGAGTGATTGATGTTTTTTCATAAATTAAAAAGCAATTTTGGTGATTGAAAATAGAAGGATTAAAAAAATTAGTCGTTGATTTTAGAAAATTCGGGTGATGTCAGAAGGTCTGAGAACAATTAGCCGCCGCAAAAAACACAGAAAATTTCCACGTTTTTGCGAACATTTTGATTTCCCTTCAAAATTTACTCGATTCGAGAAGAGATTGGTAAATTTTAATTTCATGTTTAAGTTTGTGTCAACAAAAATTCAAAATCTTTCTTCGACCCGGCTAATTATAAACCGGCGGTCAGATTTACATTTCTGATGCCGCCGGATTTACCTAACGATTAATCACCTTAACATCACGCTCGCTGACAATTCGCCAGCCGTTACCGGATTTGACCCATTGCAGTTCTTGAATTACTTCACCGCTGCGGCTGCGCTGTCCTTCCTTGATAGCGTATTTTTTCCGAAACCGCATCGTCGCAGTTTTTCCGTCGGGACTCAGATTGATTTCCGGCTTGCCGGTTTTTATGTCAACGGTGTCGGCGCGTTCAAAAAGGCGTTTCTTTTCAGCCCGCACCGATTCCGGCGAGGCATTCCGCGAGCGGTAGTAAGAGTTGACCTTCGGCGCGTAATAATTCATCTGCTGATCGACGTTGCGCGAATTCGTAGCAGTAACCCAACGGTCGAGCGAAGTGCTTAATTCCGTCTGCGCCTGAACATCTGCGGACACAGCACGCGGGCGAACGGTATTGTTGCGTTCAACTTCTGCCGACACCGGATTTTCACGTGCAGGCGGTTCGTTTTGTTTTGCCGCTTTATCAACTGTCGGCATTTCCTCGCGCGGCTGGCTCTCGCCTGTTGACGTTAGCACAGGCGAATTTTCGATTGCGACCGGCGCGGATTCTTCCGCTTCCGCTACCTCTGATTCCGTTGTGTCGTCGCTTGCATCGAAAGCCGTTTCCGGCGGCTGCGGTGCCGTCGAAGCGGGCGATGCGTCGGCAACTGTCGGCGACACGGCTGTCGGTCGCTGTCGGTAGTTATACAGCAACGCGCCCAGCATAACGGAAACCAGCAAAGCCAAAAGCCCCGCGCCGACGAATAAGGGTCGTCTTGTCGGCACAGGTCGCGTCCGGCTTTCGTTAAGAGAGTTGGCGAAAATCGGCGCGGTTGACTGCGCTCTTCGCGTATCTCTGACATCTGCATCGGGCAGGTCAATCACTTCCGGCACGGTTGCATCGATGACGGAGTCTTTCCTTTTGACAAAAATCGGTGCGGATTCGAGCGCAAGCGTATCAACCTGTTTTTTCTTGACGGTGATTGGCTCGGATTCAAATTTTTTCCTGACGGAAATCGGCTCGGATTCAAAAGAAGCAACGTTCGTTTCTTTCTTCCTGATTAAAATCGGTTCTGCCGCAAACGGGTTAATCTCAACTTCTTTTTCCTCGACCCGGATTGGTTCGGGTTTGGAAAAGGGAGCGGTTGCATAAATTGCTTTCTCCTTAATTTCCTCGACCGGCGACTGCGCGGTAATCGGAACTATCGGTAAAATCTGATTGGCAATTTCCCTCGTCGGCATCTCGCGCGGTTGATATTTTTCAAGTGGCGTGGTGCCTGATTCCGATGGCAGTGCATTATTGGAAATAATCACAGCGGGCGCAGATTCCGGCACGGGTGCAGATTGCGAAACCTCCCGGGTTGCCGGCAATAATCCTAAGAGCTGCTCGATGTGGCGTAATTGACGCGCAAAAAGACCTGCGGTTTGCGGTCTGGCTTCCGGTCTTTTTTGAAGCGACTGCAGCAAAATGTGTTTCACCAACGCCCGCGTGTCAAAGTTCAGTTGTTCGAGCGGCTGCTCGTTGACCCGTCGGTCGGCGATTACCGCCGAAGTCGGCGCGGCAAACGGCGAGCGTCCGCAGAGCATTTCGTAAAGCACGACGGCGAGACTGTAAATATCCGCCCGCGCATCCACCGTTTGCCCGGCGCATTGTTCCGGCGACAAATATCGCAGCGCATCAATCGGCGGCTTGGCATCGGAGAGACCGTCAACGACAATTTGCTGTTCGATGCCCCCGAAATCAAAGTTTTGCAATCTAACCGCCAGCTTTTCCCCATCCCGGGCAAGAGTTATATTCGCCGGACTAACGGCGCGGTGAATTACACCGACGCTGTGCGCCGCGGCGAGTGCTTCCGCCGCGTGTCTGGCAATCATAACGGCTTCGGCTTCGGGAAACGCGCCGACTTTTCTCAGACATTCGCGTAAAGTCTGACCGCTGATTGATTCGGTGACCGTATAAAATTCATCATCGCCGGTCGGACCGGATTCGTAGACGCGGGCGATATTCAAGTGATTGATATTGGCGGCGGCTCGCGTTTCGCTTTGAATTTTCTCACGCCGCTCCGCATCGTCCATTGAATTCGGAGAAATTATTTTGACAATAAAAGGTTGGTCGAAACCGCTGCGCGTCGCCTGATACGTCTCGCCCGTCGCATCGCGCTCCAGCAAAAAATCCAGGCGATAATTTGCAATCATTTCACGAGTACCCGAACGCGCCGCGCTTAGCGAACCGTGATTTTCTTCACAGTCGGCGGCGGTATCTTCATAACAACGCTGACAAACAGAACAAATCTTCATCTTATATTTCCCCCGCCAATCACGAATACAAAACCTTTATTGTGCAGCCGAATCGAATTGAAATATCCAAGCACAATCACCTTTTTTACAGCTTTATAGACGCTGCGTTTCGCCGGAAAAGTTGCAGTTTTTTTTTTACGGCATTATCAACAAAATCAAATTCGTCATTCGGTGATTTGTCAGGGCAATTTAATGAATATCAGGACATCAGCGCACGGCTGGCGGCGGACGCAGCTCGTATTCCTTCGGCGGTTCCGCGCCCAATAAATGACGGACAAAATAATCCCAACGGCGGCGGGTCATATAATAGCTTGCGCTGCCGTAACCGTGCCGGGCGTTCGGTATCATCAACAAATCAAAGTCCTTGTTCGCTTTTATCAGCGCATCAACGACGAGCAGCGTGTTATCCGGCGGAACATTGTCATCCATCGTACCGTGCGCGAGCAACAGTTTTCCTTTCAGATTTTTGGCGTAGTTTTGATTTGCCTGGTCTTCGTAATTTGATTTGCCGTTCGCGTCTTTCGTCAGCAAACCGATGTAACGCTCGCCCCAATCGTCTTCGTAATTTCGGTTGTCGTGATTTCCCGATTCGGAAATGCCGACTTTGAAAAAATCGGGAAAGCGAAACATCGCCGCCGCCGTCGCAAAACCGCCGCCCGAATGTCCCCAAATTCCCACGCGCTCGATGTCAATATACGGATATTTTTTGGCGAGCTGCTGCATTCCCGTTATCTGGTCGGGCAAAGTATTGTCAGCCATATTTCCGTAACAAGCGTCGTGAAATTTCTTCGAGCGCAGCGGATTGCAAGTGCCGTCAATCTGCACGACGATAAAGCCTAATTCCGCGAGTGCCTGATTATCGCCGCGGGCGGCGGAAAACGAACGACTGCCGACGCTGCCGCTCTGCGGTCCCGGATAGATATAATTGATAATCGGATATTTCTTTTTCGGGTCAAGATTGGTCGGCGTGAACATCAAGCCGTAAAGGTCGGTCACATTGTCGCGCGCTTTGACGACAATCGGCTGCGGCGGTTTCCACCCGGTCGCCAGCAAACGCGAAATGTCCACTTTTTCTAAATTTGCGACGAGTTTTCCGTCCAAATCGCGCAGAACGAAGACCGACGGAACGTCCGGTTTTGAATACCTGTCAGCAAAATATCGTCCCGAAGGTGACAAATCTATTTCGTGATTTGCGTCTTCAGGCGTAAGCAGTTTGATATTTCTACCGTCAAAACCAACGCTGTAAAAATGTGCGAAATACGGGTCGCGTCCTTTTTCACGACCGCCGGCGAGAAAATACAACGCGCGGTTTTTTTCGTCAACTTTGAGCAGGCGCGTGACCGTCCAATCACCGCTCGTGATTCGGTTTTTCAATTTTCCGGTCGTCAAATCGTAGAGATATAAATGTCCCCAATTATCGCGTTCTGAAAACCAGATGATTTCGTTTGAAGCTGGCAAATAACGCCAGTTGACGGTTTGCGTTCCCGATTCAAACTGCGTGGCTGAGTCTTCATTCATCACATCCCGAATCGCGCCGGTCGCCGCGTCAGCCACGCGCAAATCCGCTCGTTTATGGTCGCGCGAGGACGAAACGAAAGCAACTTTTGTGTTGTCCGCGCTCCATTCGACATCGCTAAAATCGCCGTTGCAGGAAACGTCGTCGCAGAGCGTCGTGCGGTGCTGGTCGGGCGGCATTTTGAATCGCACGACTTTCGGACTGTCAACTTCGATAACGACGCGCTCAATCATCGTCACGTTTTCATCGCCCGGCAGCGGATATTTCCAGGCTTCGAGTTTCGGACGACCGACATTCGTCGAAACCAAATACATCTCGCCTGTTTTGCGCTGGTCTTGCTGAAACGTCGCAATCTTTTTTGAATTCGGCGACCACAGCAGAATTGCGCGGTCGCTGTGCGTCCAGCCCGCGTTGTCGGTCGCGTAACCGAAATCTTTCACACCGTCGGTCGTCAATCGCGTTTCCTTGCCGGTTGCGACATCGCGCATCCACAAATTCCAATCGCGGATAAAAGCGGCGCGTTTGCCGTCGGGCGATAAGACTTCGTTCGGGTTGCGATTTTGATTGCCGGTTTGCGAATTGTTCACAACGGAAATTGCGGCGTTAAGTTGCGTTTGGTCGGAGAAGACTTGACGTGCGCCGTCAGCCGCATTTATCAACACAAACTTGCTTCCGGCTGCCGTCGTGCTGCGATACCAAAAACGATTGTCCGCGAGCCAATTCGGACGAATTCCGGCGTAATCAACCAGCGGCGTGGTGTTGTAACCGAGCATTTTTTCGGCGCGAGCGTAATCGGCGGCGGTCAACGCCGGCGGAGCATTGTTGTTACGCTGTTGAGCAAAGCCGTTTCCGGCGACGAATAAAATTGAAATCGTAGCTGCAAATTTCAGAAAATAAAATTTATTCATAATAATTCAATCATCTCATAGCGACTTTGAAATTTTCTTGAATCATATTACGAAGGAGTATTTGAAAGCTAACTCAACAGATGTTTTAAGACTGGTTGGGAAGATAAAAATGCAGAGCCGACAAAGCCGGTTACCGGAAAATTTGGATAACACGCTTATTTTCTCTGCTAATGATAATGCACGGCTTGAAAAAATTTTATGAAGATTCAGTTTTCCCCGACTCAAAAATTCAACCGTGATTTATTTGTCAGTCGGATGGCGTGATATACTTTCGGTCGTGAAACAACCTTTACACGCATTGCTAATTGACGATGAACCGCTGGTCAGCAATTTTTTAACAAAGATTTTAACCGCCGACGGCTGGAGTGTCAGCAAAGCGAAAACTGCCGAGCAAGCATTTGAAATGTTGTCTGAACAGAAATGGTCGCTGGTTTTTTGCGACGTTAATCTTGACGGAACCAACGGTTATGCCGTTTTGCAGCGATTTTCGGAAAAACAGGCTGAGGCGCGTTTCGTTTTGATGACCGGACACGGTTCAGCCGCCGGCGCACTCGACGCAATTGCTTTCGGGGCATACGATTACTTAGTCAAACCATTCGCAGTTGACGATATTCTCAATATTGCCAAAGCTGTTCGAGAGCAGCAACGAACTCGTTCGCGCGAGAAAGTATCGGACTCAGCCGCCGCGCCCGGAGGTTATGTATCGGATATTTTATTAATCGGAAAAAGCCCGAAATTTGTTGAGTGTCTCAAAATGGTCGGGCGCATCGCGGGAACAAATCTTCCCGTTCTGATTACCGGAGAATCGGGAACCGGCAAAGAGATGGTGGCTCAATCAATTCATCAGCGCAGCAGTCGCGCAGGCGGTTCATTCGTTGCCGTCAACTGCGGTGCAATTCCGTTTGAGTTGATTGAATCCGAATTATTCGGACACGCCAAGGGCGCATTTACCGGTGCCGACCGTGAACGAATGGGACTTTGGGAAGAAGCCGACGGCGGCACGATTTTGCTTGATGAAATAACCGAGACTAGTCTGCTGTTTCAAGTAAAACTTCTGCGTGCTTTGCAGCAAGGTGAAATCCGTCGCGTCGGTTCTAATAAAACTCTCAAGGTTGATGTCCGCGTAATTGCCGCAACCAACCGCAATATCGAAGAGGAGGTGCGACAAGGACGCTTCCGGCAGGATTTAATGTATCGGCTTAACGCCGTGATGATTCACGTGCCGCCGCTGTGCGAGCGCGTCGAAGATATTCCGCTGCTTGCCGGGCATTTTGCACGTCAAATAACACCTTCCGATGCCTCGCCGATAGCATTTTCACCTGCGGCACTCGAAATACTAAAAAATTATAGATGGCAGGGCAACGTTCGCGAATTGGAAAATGCCGTTTGCCACGCGGTTTCATTATGCGAAGACGTTGTTTATCCTCAACATCTTCCGACACGTTTGCTCCGAGCCGATGAAGTTTCACCGGAACAACCGCAAACTGCAAAAACGCCCGTCGCACAAAATGGCGAATGGTTCTCACTTGCCGAAATGCAGGCAAAATACGTCGCCCAAGTTCTTGCACACACCAACGGTAACAAGCAGGCAGCGGCGCGGCTGCTTAATATAGACCCGAAAACTCTCGCCAGCGTCATCAAGCGTTCTGAAGTTTAAAGAAGTTTATTAACTTAACTTAAAGAAGATTACTACTTCATTTGTTTTAAGTGTTGTTATATTCAGGATGGTTTCAGCCCAAACTAATTCAGTTTAAGATTCTTAAATATAAAAAAGCACTTGTGCGGAATTTTTCCGTATAAGAAAGGAAAACAAGTGCGGAAAAATTCCCGACTTAATAGATTTTTGCTATCGAATCAATGTAAATTCCTTGTTAATTCGTTTATTTGGAAAAATAAAACTGAAATGTGCAAAATTCCCTAATTTAGGAAAAATACCTATCCTTTATACCTCTTACGCGCCTGTTTTTAAATGATAATTCAAAAGCACAAAATCATTTTCAATGAATAAATGTTTAAGATGAACACTAAATTAACGTTTACCTGTTAAGTTGGCACAAATATTGCTTTTTGCAGACGAGCTAACTC